>P_1C_Sed_3_UnCtyDRAFT_1000140_pt1 | contig 14298 bp, 9 predicted proteins | sample Pon1CUnioCityCA_FD_10233 | JGI IMG/M metagenome (IMG submission 10233) | reverse complement strand
CATCCGCGCCAGGCTCGGGCCACTCCCCGACCGGCACACCCTGACGAGCAGCGAGTCGACCACCGGCAAACACCATCCGTGCCTGGAAGTCATCCAGATCGGAGAAGACGACGATATCAGCCCGGCGGCCCGGCGCGATGGCCCCCCGGTCGCGCAACTGGAACCACTCCGCCACGTTCAGGGTCGCCATCCGGATTGCTGTGACCGGGTCGAGCCCCTCGGAGATAGCCAGTCTAAGCAGGTAATCGATATGCCCCTCATCTAGCAGATCGGCCGGATGGCGGTCGTCGGTGCAGAATCCGCAGCGCCGGCTGTTTCTGGGCGTGACAGCGGGCAGGAGCGCGCGCAGGTTCTTGGCACCCGTGGCCTCTCGGAGAAAGACTCTCATCCCCAGGCGGAGCTTCTCCACCATCTCTTTCGCGGTGGTGCATTCGTGATCCGACCCGGGGCCAGCGCCGATGTATGCCTGTAGCCACTTCCCGCTCAAGCCGGGCGAGTGACCATCGATGAGATGATGCTGGAATGCCTCAATCTTGGCCAATGCCGCCGGATCTCCCAGGACCAGCCCGGGCACATTCATGAACTCGGCCAGCCCGATCACGCGAGGCAAATCTACAAGGCTCGCCAGATCGTGCGCCGCCAGTTCCGCCCCGGCTGTGGCCATGTGGGTGGCCGGGACGCTCGATGGGAGATTGACAAGAACTGTCAGCGGCAACCCTTCGGATACGTCGAGCATATAGCGAATGCCGTCAGCACCGGCAACGTTCGCGATTTCGTGGGGATCGCTGACCACTGTCGTCGTGCCGCGCGGCAGAACACCCCGGGCAAACTCAGGTGGTGTGACCATGGAGGATTCGATGTGAACGTGGGCATCGATGAGCCCGGGACAGACGTAGGACCCCCGAAGGTCAACGACCTGCTCAGCCTCGTAGCCTGATCCAACGCCCACGATGGTATCCTCAGAAATAGCCACGTCAGCCTCGTTGATCTCACCGGTAAACACATTGACAACGCGCCCATCACGCAGCAAGAGATCAGCGGGCTCATCGCCCCGCGCCACTGGAAGAAACCGCGTCAGCTCCATCCGAGTTCCTCCTTTCAGCATACGGCTGTTGTCAGCCCAAGAAGCACTGCCCCTTGCCGAGCCCAGCCCGCTCCGCCGTCCCAGCTGGACCAGGCGTCGCTGGACAGAGGGCCTCGATGCACGAAGGGGTTAGCTAGATCGCTACCGCGATGCGCGGACGACCATGGGCAAGTATAGAGTCGTGCGCTCATCGTTGACCACCAGAATGCTCCGAGAGTCCGATATGGGGCCGGCTATCTCATCAGCTACGATCGTCGCCGTGTTGGCGATCGTTGTCGGGGTGGCCAGCGATGCAACCACCGTCACCGGGAAGGTCACGGTGATCTGCTTTCCAGCCAGGATCGTCAGCCCAGAGGCGAGGGTCGGCAACGTTTCGACAGTACCCGCGGTCGGCGGCTCGAGCTCCACCGGCCCGGCCAGGCTCAAGCTGATCGGCAGCGTGTCCGATATCGTTCCACCGGTGGCGTCTCCATCGCCCGTGTTCTCCACGGCGATGGTGTACGTGATTCGCTCTCCTGCCGAAGGCAGCCCCGTGTTGACATCCTTGGTCAGCGAAAGATGAGGCCCAGGGAACTCGTAGGCACCGATGTCGCAGGAGAGACCCTGCGGGCGAACCCGGCCCCGTTGATCGACAGAGACCATACCACCCAGGGCGTCCTCGCAGCTCCCGGCGTCAATGGCGGGGCTTCCCATTTGGAGAGCGTGAGTCGGAGTGCGACCGCCGTTGTCTTTCAAGTCCCCGAGAGCGGGATCCTGGCCAGGAGGGATGTGATGATCCTGAATGCCGGTCACTGTGGCCCCACTTAGATCTTTGATGAGATTGTAGTCAGCTGACTGGACGGTCCCATAGATGTCCGGCCCCTCCAAGTCGTAGGAGCCCGAGTTGTCCGAGAAGATACTGCTCTTGATCATAGGCTGACCGGTGCCATCGACGGGAGAGAAGAGGCCTCCGCCGAGAGGGTGGGAGTACGCCTGGTTCTTCGTCACCGTACAATTCACCAGTGTCAAGTCTGCGCCTCCGAAGATGCCGCCACCACGGGCGGCCCCAGGATAAGACCCTCACCCACCACACCCTGCGCCACCCTGCGCCGTGTTCCCACTAACGGTGCTGTTAGCCAGACGCACAGTCCCTCCGGCCGCTTTGAGACCCCCGCCCTCGCCGTCGCCCCCATCGTCGTTCCCGATGTCACCCTTCCCACCCTGTGACAGATTGGCGCTGATGGTGCTCGCGACGATCTGAAGATCGCCCTGGGTGTAGATCCCGCCGCCCTCAGCCAGCCCGCCCGGGTCTCCCGGCAAGCCTACTGCCCGATTAGCCTCTACCGTCACGTGCTTCAACGTGAGGCTGCCATAATTGAGGATGCCCCCACCGCGGGCGGGACTGGCCTCGACATTCCCGTGCCGGACGGTCACATCCTCAAGGATGACCTCAGCATCGGACGAGATTTCGAGCACCCGGTCCGTCGCTTCCCCCTCAGCCTCTGCCGCCTGAATGATCGTGCCCGCGGTGTTCCCGCCCACGATGATCACGTTCTTGTCAACCAGAATACCAGACTCGGTAAACACCGCGTCAAGCAGACTGATTGTGTCCCCACTGAAGGCAGCACCCACCGCGTCCTGAATGGTCGTGTAGTCGCAGCTGCCATTCTCGCAGACGGTTAGGGTATCCGCGTGTACCGCTGGCACAGGCTTGACGCTCAGCACGACCACGAAGACTGTCAGAACACGGAGCAATGACAGCGGTACGCCAGAGCATGACCTGCCCCGACTCACGTGTTCATCCGGCTCGCCCCTACATGCGAGGCCCAAACCCTCAGACGTATACATGAACCCTCCGATCAACTATATCCCAGCGCACGGCGAGGCATCTCCAAGCCCTTCACCCACGGTTGCCCATTGCCCACACGCGTCGCATGGGCCCCGTGGGGGCGAAAGGCGGATTCGTCAGCCTCGATGCTCGCCGTCCGCGTCTCTTCCACCGAGAACGACATCCCTAGAATAGGAAAACCGTACCAAGCCCGACGCTCACCATCAAGAGGAAGCCAGGAAGCAACACCCTGCGCAGAGCCGCAGAGCCGCTGATAAGCACGACAGCGCCCTTGGCGACGGTGTTCGACATGGCGGCCAGCACGATCGCCTGCGCGGCCGTCGCCGGATCAAGCCCTCCGCCCCCGCTGCTCAACTCGGCCATCGACAAAGTAATGGCGTCGGCATCCGCAAGACCTCCAACGACGCTGGATACGTAGACGCCGGGGTCACCCAGATAAATCTGTGCTGCCCGAGAAACAAGCAAGATAACGGCGTAAAGTACCCCGAACTTCAACGCCGGTCCCAGCTCAAACGGGTTCGAAAAAGCAACATCCTCCGTGGTCTCGGTACGGTGGGAGAAATACAGATAGGCGGCATACGCGGCACCCACCAGGGCAGCTGCCACCATTGGGAGGATGACTTGTCGCAGCAGAGCAGGGTTGAGCGCCGCCACCTCTACCAGCACGCGGGGGAACATTGTCGTCCAGGCAACTATGATAGCCAGGCCAAAAGGCCTATCCAGATCCTTCTCGGCGTGGCTCAACTCCGAGAAACTGAGGGTCACCGCAGTGCTCGATGCGAGCCCTCCGAGCAGGCCGGTCAGCCCAATTCCGCGCCTGGCCCCAACCAGCTTGATCAGCACATAGCCCAGGAAACTGATACCGGATATGAAGACTACCATCAGCCACAGACTATAAGGCCGGAGGACATCGACTGGTGGGGGGCCAAAGCCACGCCGGGGCAGCACGGGCAACACAATCGCGGTAATGACGGCGAATTTGAGCGTAGCCCGGATGTCCTCGCGCGTGATGTGCCGAACCAGCCGGTCCGTCTCCAGCTTCAGCGACAACAGAACCGTCGTCGCCACGGCAATGGCCACAGCCAACTCCAGGTAGTTCCAGTAGCACAATGCACCTGCAAGGATGGTAAGGAGTGTGGCAACTTCAGTGGTGAGACCGACATCACCACGCCACGACGTGACCACATAGGAAGCGACAATGAGGACACCCAGCGGGAGGATGATGCCGACAAACGCCCACGGTGAGCCTAACTCATCTGCCACCAGAGCTGCTGCACAGCCTGTCAGCCCCATCAGCGCCAACGTGCGCTCGCCAGCAGAGATCTCGCGCTCAGGGCCACCGTGCGCGTACTCCCGCTGGAGCCCAACGAGGAATCCGATTGCCAGTGCTACGCCAAAGCGGTAGAAGAGATCCGTCATAGGCTCTTGTCAGCCCCCTGGACAGGTCTGCGAGTGACGTACCGTCCCCTGCCCTTGCGACCAACGAACCGACCGTCGCGATAGATGATCTCGCCTCGCGAGATGGTCGTCTTGACCTCTCCGCGAACCTCCATCTCCTCATACGGTGTATAGCCAGCCAGATGATGAAGATCCTCGGCGTGGATCTTCCGGCGGGGGGCCGGATCGTAGACAGTGACATCGGCATCCGATCCAGGCTGGAGCACTCCTTTCTCCGGCCACAGGCCCCACACCTTTGCGGGGTTCGCAGAGAGGAGCGCAGCCAGGTGGGGAAGCGTCAACCGCCCCTCGGTGAAGCCGTAGGTGAACATCAGGGCCAGAAGCGTCTCTACCCCTGGAAGGCCACCTGGTGTTTGGGTGAAGTCGTTGCAGGCCATCTTCTGAGCCCGTGTGTAGTCACAGTGGTCCGTGACGAGCAGGTCCACGAGACCTGCTCCCATCAGCATCCAAAGGAGGTCCAAATCCTCTGGATCGCGGAGCGGAGGCTGAAGCACGTAGCGCCAGGCATCAGGACCGTCATAGGCTGAGTTATCCAGGAGAAGGTATTGCGGGCAAGTCTCGCACGTGACAGGTTGACCGTCATCCGCAGCCGCGGCGACCAGCGCCACGGAGCGGGCCGTAGAGCAGTGGCAGATATGAACAGTGGATCGAGCCGCCTCGGCCAGAAAGAGCACCCGATGAATAGCCTCTTGCTCAGCGAAGGCCGGCCTGGCGCTCCCGTGATGCCGCCAACTTGTCTCGCCCGCCGCGACCAGGCCCGCCGTACGGTTGGTGACCAGGTCATCATTCTCACAGTGGACCAGCGGACGGACACCGTGCTCGCCGCAGGCCGTCATCAGTCGAAGGATCTTGGCATCGTCAGCGTAGTAGTTGGGACGATACGTGGTGTAGAGTTTGGCGCTGGGCGCCCCCAACTCTACAAGCGCGGCGATCTCGCCCTCCCGACCGGGCGGAAGATCGGTTACCATAACGTGCAAACCGTAGTCAATGACGGCTTGCTGAGCCTCTTCCTGCCGCGCCTCCACTGCTTCAGACAGCGTCTGACCAGGAAACTGGGTAGCAAAATCGACAACGGTGGTCACGCCGCCGCACGCAGCCGCTCTTGTCCCGATGAACCAATCATCCGGCGTCTGATAGACACCGGTGTCTAGCTGAATGTGCGTGTGCGCGTCGATGACGCCAGGCATGACGTAGCAGCCGTCGGCGTCGACCACTCGCGTGTCGTGCGCTACCGGCAGCCCGCGACCAATGGCCTTGATGTGCTCTCCTTGCGCGAGCAGGTCCGCCTCCAGCAGACCCTCAGGGGTTACCAGCGTACCCTCTCGAATGAGCAACGTAGCCGTCGACGGGTGTCGCAAGGCCGACTCCTTTCTTCTCGCTGTTGACGCCAAGATGTATTCAACCATGATACACAGAAAGACCCAATTTGCAATACATCGTTTGCGGCGTCCCTCCCTTCAATGTAGAATCCATTGCCGTATTGACTCGCTGCTGCATCCGAAGATAGGGAGCTTCACGGATGGACACATCTTCTGCACACCGATTTGCCATCATCGATCTGGGATCTAATACGGCGCGCTTGGTCGTGATGCAGGCGATTCCAGGATACGCTTATCGGCTCGTGGATCAGGTTCGTGAGGTCGTACGTCTTCGCCAAGGTATGACAGATGAGGGCATGAGCGAGCCTGCCATGGCCCGTGGGTTCTCAAGCCTTCGCCTCTTCAAGCGATTTTGCGACAGCACGGCGGCGGATACGATACTACCGATCGCAACCAGCGCGGTCCGCGAGGCCGCGAACGGCCCAGTCTTCGTCGACCGGGTTGCACGTGAGATTGGTATCTCACTCCAAGTCCTGGATGGGGAGCGTGAGGCATACTACGATGCCATCGGGGCTTTGAACGAGGTGCCGATGAAAGAAGGAATCGTCGTGGACATCGGGGGAGGCAGTGTACAAGTCAGTGATATTTGTGAGGGCTCCTTCCACGCCGGCGCTTCTGTCACCCTGGGCGCGCTAGCACTCACCGAACGTTTTGTGAAGAACGATCCCGCGACAGACGACGAAATCAAAGGAATGGCCACGGAGATCCGCCGTCAGCTAGACAGTGTCACCTGGTTACGCGAGAAGAGGGGGGACATGCTGGTGGGGCTGGGCGGCACGATCCGCAATTTGGCCAGGATTGAAAGTGAGCGAGTCCATCACCCCCTCGGCACACTCCACGGCTTCACACTCAGTCGCGACTCCATCGAGGAGAGTATTCAGTTGTTCCGTGAGCTGCCTCTCCAGGACCGACAAGGCATACCAGGACTAAACAGCGACCGCGCGGACATCATTCTACCCGGAGCCATGGTTCTGGTGGCAATCATGGATCGACTGGACGTCGACTCGGTGGCGATTTCTGAGAACGGGGTCCGTGAAGGCGTCTTCTTTGAACGCTTCTGGCAGCACTTGAGCGAGCCCGTCATCCCCGATGTCCGTCGATTCAGTGTCCTCAACCTGGCACGCAACTACGACTACGAGGAACAGCACGCCAATCACGTCCGCTTCCTGGCGGGACGACTCTTCGAACAGTTGACTTCCCTGCACGGTTACGGATTGCCCGAACGCGAATTGCTGGACGCTGCTGCCCTGCTCCACGACCTGGGCCGCATCGTGGGCTACAACAGCCATCACAGGCACTCTCAGACGCTCGTGGAGTACAACGGATTGCCCGGTTTCTCCCCGCGCGAAAGTGCCATCATTGCGCTCCTCACGCGCTATCACCGTAAGGGTAATCCAGACATCTCCGATTATGAGCTGCTACTGGAGCGTGATGACGAGATCCTCCTAACCCGGCTGGCTGCGATTCTTCGGGTGGCGGAGTGCCTGGAACGCGGCCGCAATGCGGACATCGATGACGTCATCGCCACGTGGAGTGACAATGTACTGCGGATGACGCTGATCAGTGATGAGTATCCAGCTGTGGAATTGTGGCAGGCAGAACGGAATGCAGCTCAGTTGATGGAGGACGCCTTCACACGTTCCGTCAGGTTTGACAGCTTTGCACCCCCTCTGGAGTGGCCCGAGGGCGAGCAACGACCCTCACACGGGCTGCCACTCGATCAATAGTTCGCGATCAAAGGCACGTTCCAGAAGATCACCTTTCTCAAGCGCCGCATCTCGCTCCGGGACAGGATACATGCACACAGCACAGCGCACCCCGATCCGATGGGGTGATAGATCACATGAGAGATCCTGGACGACGTTGCGGTGGGTGCGATCCAGCCCATCGGCCACGCGAAGCAGAGCAGACAAGATCGTGACACGGTACTGATCGATCGGCGAGAGTGCAGCAAAGTGATCGTGTTTATCCTTTGGAAGCGCACCACGGTGGTAGCGAGCGATGGACCCGATGATGCGTCGCTCGCGCTCGTCGAACGGAGAATCCAGGCCGTTGAGGATCAGACGGAGGGACGTCTTGTGGTGCCCCTTTCTTCCCTCTACCCAGCCGATGTCGTGCAACAGGCCGCCGTAGAGGAGCCAAGAACGCTCCTCTGCACCGAGGTAGTGGAGCGACCTCAGCTCATCGAACAGCTGGAGAGAGAGCTGCGTCACGTGACGGCTGTGTTCCTCTTCGTATTCGCAGCTCTCGGCCAGCCGCCGTACCATACGCAAGCGCCGTTCCTCATCTGTCTCGTCCCAGGGAACCGGTTCTTCTAGGGGCACGTCCCATTCCTGCGGCGCCTTCATCACATCGTCCAGTGCATGACCTAGAATTGCCATCTGTGCGAATGCTTCCGGCAATGCCTGCTCGCGCAATGCGCTCGCCGCGCGCCCCACGTCGTAGGCCACGCGATGGTGGCACACCCGCAGCCCTCGACCTCCCACATCCAGAACTGCGTAGCAGGCGCGCGGATCGCCGTCATCGGGCCGACCGACGCTCCCAGTGTTGATGAATTGGACCCCGCCTGCCTCGCGCGCAAAGGGCCGGTGCGAATGACCACAGACCACTACGTCGGTCTCAACCAGCGAGGCCAACTCCTGCAACCGCTGTTGGGATGTCTCCAGTGTAAGATGCTCTCGAGGTGAAGCTGGACTGGCATGCGTCAGGAGGACACGAAGGCCATCAATCCGTAGTTCCCTCTCCTCGGGAAGCGAACGCAGGTATTTGTGATTCTTCCTGGTCAGCGTGTGATGCGCCCATTGGAACGCCAGGAACTTCTGAGCCTGCTTCTTCTTCCGCCACTTGTCACGTTTCTTTTTGAACCCGACTACCTTGCGATCGTAGTTGCCCGCGATGCTCACTGCCTGTTCTTGCCTCAGCCGCTTGACTACCTGGTTTGGAAAGGCGCCATATCCAACAAAATCACCCACGTTCCAGATGGCCTCGACTTCCTGCTCATCTGCGTGTTCAAGCACAGCCTCCAGCGCCGGCAGGTTGGCGTGCACGTCGCCGATCAACGCGACCCTCACCGGCTACTCCTCACTGTGCCAGACACCGCGGTTCTTGATCAGCCAGAGCTGCGAGTTGATTTTGGGCTCGCCGTCCCCGGGGTGCACCCACTCATAGCTGCCGTCGGGCAGCATTCGGCGGGCCTTCACGTTGTCCTTCAGATGCGTTTTTAGGATCTGGTCCCGGAGCGCGTTGCGCAAGGCGGGATCCTCCACGGGAAACAGGGTCTCGACGCGGCGATAGAGATTGCGCGGCATGAGGTCAGCGCTGCCCGTCAGGATTTCCTCGTCACCCCCGTTGCGGAAGTAGTAGATGCGAGCGTGTTCGAGGAAGCGTCCGACGATGGACGTCACGTCAATGTTTTCGCTGACGCCCGGCACACCCGGACGCAAGCAGCAGATGCCGCGGGGCTGTAAGTCGATCTTCACGCCAGCCTGCGAGGCACGGTAGAGCGCTCTGATACAGTACTTGTCCACCAGGGAGTTCATCTTGAGAGCGATGTAGCCATCCCCGTCTTTCTCATGCTGCTCGATCTCGCGATCGATGCGGGCAACGATCTGCTCCTGCATCTTTCCCGGCGCAACCAACAGCTTCCGGTAGTCATCCTTTTGAGAATAGCCAGTCAGGGCATTGAACAGGTCCGACAAATCAGCGCCCAGGTCTTCATCACAGGTGAAGTAGCCCAGGTCGGCATACACTCTGGCGGTCACGTCGTTATAGTTGCCGGTGGCCATGTGCACATAGCGTCGGATGCCGTCGCGCTCGTGGCGCACCACCAGGCATATCTTGGCGTGCGTCTTCAAGCCCACCAGGCCATAGACCACGTGGACTCCAGCCTCTTCCAGTGACCGTGCCCAGACGATGTTGTTCTCCTCGTCAAAACGGGCCTTCAGTTCCACTAGTACGGCGACCTGCTTGCCGTTTTCGCGAGCATCCTCCAGAGCCGCCACGATAGGGGAGTCGGGGCCGACCCGATACAGCGTCTGCTTGATGGCAAGAACCTCCGGATCCCGGGCGGCCTCGCGGACAAATCTGACCACGGGGTCGAAGCTATCGTACGGATGGTAGAGCAATATGTTGTGACGACGAATGACAGAGAAGATACTCTCCTCAGTCGACAGGACAGGGGGCACCGATCCTTTGAATGGTTTGTCCTTCAAGTCGGGCCGGTTGACGTTCGTCAGCTCCATGACATCAGCCAGACCTAGAGGCCCGTCCACCGTATAGACCTGATAGGGGGCAAGCCCCAGGTTAGTGATCAGGATATCGCGAACCTGTCCCGGCATGGTCTCGTCGATCTCCAGTCGCACGGCGGAGCCGAAGTGGCGCCTTCGAACACTCTCCTCGATAGCGACCAGCAGGTCAGAGGCCTCGTCTTCCTCGATCTCGGGGTCGGCATCCCGCGTAACACGGAACGGATAGGACGCCTCCACCTCCACGCCAGGGAAGAGCATATCCAGATTGGCGCAGATGACCTCCTCGAGCCAGACAAAGTTGTTAGACATCGCCTGCGCCAGACCCAAACTCTGGTATTCGTCAGCCGCCTCCTCGCTGGGGATGCGCAGCAGACGAGGGAATGTGTTGGGCACTTTCAATCGAGCGAACCGCCGACCGTGTCGTGCGTCGTTGACGACGACGGCCAGATTGATGCTGAGGTTCGAGATCAAGGGGAACGGATGTCCCGGATCAAAAGCCAGGGGCGTGAGGGCGGGGAAGATCTCTTCCTTAAAATAGGACCGCATAAGCTTGCACTGCTTGCGCTTGAGGTCCTTGTAACGCAGAATCTCGACGCCGGCACCCTGCAACTTCGGAAGCAGGTCCTCGTGCCAGCACTCGTATTGCTGGTCTAGCTGCGGCAACAGCTGACGACGAATGGCTGCCAACTGCTCCGCCGGCGTCATACCGTCCGGCGGTGCCTTGAGCGCTCCGGCCGCCAGCTGGCGACGCAGCCCCGAGACTCGGACCATGAAGAACTCGTCCAGATTGCTGGCGACGATGGCAAGGAACTTGACGCGCTCCAACAGGGGATGGTTCTCGTCCAATACCTCTTCCAGCACGCGCTGGTTGAACTGAAGCCAGCTCAGCTCACGGTTGATGTACAGGCTGGGGTCCTTCAGATCAGTGGCGTCGCCTGAATTATCGTTCTCTCTCTTATCTTTCTTCCCCATGAATGCTCCTTGAATTGGAGTAAACCATCATCCGGCAGCGGCACTCGCGGAGGGCAGGGGGTACCGTCACCAGCCTATCGTCCACCACTCAGCACTGCAAGTTGGCTACTGGCACGCCACGTCCCCGCCGTATGCATTCGGCACAAACCTCTGCTCGCTCATTGGGGGGCGTACATACCCTGCATCCTCACCTCCACGCGGCGGGAGTTCCTCCACGGGCGGCGTCAAGTCCTTGTAGGGGATCAGGTTGAGCATGTGGGCCATGATGTTGAGCTGTGCATGTTCTCGCACGTCGGCATCGATGACGTACCAGGGTGCCTCGTCGATGTTCGTGTGAGCCATCATGGCGTCCTTGGCCTTGGAGTACTGGACCCACCGCTGCCGAGCCTCACGATCGATCGGCGTGAACCTCCACCGCGTTCTGGGATCCTGCATCCAGCTCTGGAAGCGTCGTTCCTGCTCCTCGGCGCTGACCGATAGCCAGTATTTGATCAAGCTGAACCCCTCGCGTACGAGCATCCTCTCGAACTCAGGGCATTCATTCAGAAAGTGGCGATACTCCTCCTCAGTGCAGAAATCCATCACCCACTCGACGCCGGCGCGATTGTACCAACTGCGATTGAAGAATACCAGCTCCCCTTTCGCCGGGAAGTGCTGCACATAGCGCTGGAAATACCACTGCTTCTTTTCCCTGTCGCTGGGCTTCCCCAGGGCCACAGATCGAGCAATCCGAGGGTTCAACCGCTGGGTGATCCGTCCGATGATCTCCGTCTTGCCGGCCGCGTCACGTCCCTCGAACAGAACAATCACCCTCAGCCGTTGATCCCTGACCCAGTATTGTAGCTTGATCAGTTCAGTCTGGAGCCTGCGCAATTCCTGCTCGTAGAACTCGGGCGTTATGATGCCATTTTCATCGTACTTCTCCATGACGCTCTCCTTATCCACTCCGTTTTCCATCGACTGTTCCCCCTAATTGCTGTCGTACGCCGAACCGTAGACGAGAGGGACATAATTGATTCCCTCCCCCGCTTGAGGACGCTGGTATCCGGAGTCCTCCCGCGGTTGAAAGTCCACCGGATCGGGAGTCAGATCCTGGTAGGGGATCATTGTCAGCAGGTGAGCGATGCAATTCAGGCGAGCGTGTTTTTTGACGTTGGCCTGCACCACGTACCACGGGGCCTCATCGATGTCTGTGTAGGCAAACATCGCGTCTCTGGCCTTGCTGTACTCATCCCAACGGGCACGAGATTCCATGTCCATCGGACTGAGCTTCCACAGCTTGCGAGGATCCTTGTTTCTACTCAAGAAACGGCGCTCCTGCTCTTCGGCCGTGATCTCAAACCAGTACTTGATCAGAATGACACCGTCGCGCACCAACATGCGTTCGAAGACGGGGCATTCGTGCAAGAAATGGCGATACTCATCCTCGGTACAGAAACCCATCACCCACTCCACCCCGGCGCGGTTGTACCAGCTGCGATCAAACAGCACCATCTCGCCGGCGGCGGGGAGATGTTCGATGTAGCGCTGAAAGTACCACTGCCGCTGTTCCCGATCACTGGGTTTGGGCAGCGCGACGACGCGCACCATACGGGGATTCAGGCGGCGCATAACTCGCCTGATGGTACCCCCCTTGCCGGCAGCGTCACGTCCCTCGAAGATGACGATCACCCGCAAGCCCTGTTCTCTGATCCAGTACTGCAGTTTCACCAACTCGCCCTGGAGTTTCGCCAGTTCCTCTTCGTAGTACGTGTTCTTTATCTTCCCACTCTTCTTATACTTGTTCCCCATGTAACACCTCCATCTGTCTGCGCTTCGGGGCCTATCGTCGGTTCTACACGTGCCAACGCCTTCCACGGTCCTTCAGTTCTAATCACTCCTTCTACCCATGCCAGCCACCCGGACCAAGCACAGCGAAGCGCTCTCCCGACCGGCTCTGCCCCGCACCCACCAGAATTCCCGGCGCCACTGGCATCACACCTAGAGCGGCGCGACGACAACTGCCACCGTCTGCTTGAATTCGGGACTCTGGAAGTACGCCCAGACGGCCGGGAATCCATCCAGAAGCCGCTGGAGTTCAGCCTGTTTCTCTGCCATATAGATGGCTACGCCGGGCGCGACGACGGGTTCCTTCGGCGCTTTCGCCCTCTTGCCCTGAACGTGCCCCCACGTGCCCCAGGTCAGGAAGTCGCGCAGTAGCTCGCTGGCCACCACGGCATCTTGCAGATCGCCCAGGTGATCCTGAAGGCGCTTCATCTGGTTGATCAAATCCCCAGTCTGGGGCGCCAGCACCTCCTCGAAGAACTCCAGCGTGTAGCGCAGACGCTTTCCTGCGATGCGCAGCCTATGCAGCCGCTTCAAAGAGAGGTCAGGCCTGGTCAGCCACTCTTCGTAGGCCAGCACGCCGGCCATGCGCTCGTAGATCTCCATCGGCGCGACGTGACGCACCAGATGGGGAACGGCTTCGCCCTTCTTCGTCATCGCGGGTAGTCCCCAACCTTCGATCGTCTGCAAAAGTTCAGCGGAGCGCTCCGTGAACCCACTGTACCGGTCGCCGTCCAGATAGGCCAGCATCTCCTCTCGCGCCCGTTCGCGCTCCTCCTCCCAGGCCTCTCGGAGCGGCATCAGCTCACCCTGCCTCTCTGGGGGCAGTGCCTCGAGATAGTGTTCTGTCTTCTCCCAGAAGACGTCCAGATCCCGGACCCCTCCGAGCGTACTGCAGGTGCGCTTGGCGCCCTTGCGGATTGGCTTCAGATGCTTCCCATCCAGATAGTCATCGAATACGCGGAACGCAGCCTGCATTCGGCGCGTGGCGACACGCATGTCGTGAAGTTCCTCAATGTCCTCGCCCGCGCGCGTCCCCGGCTCGTGATACAGCATGTGCTGGAAGTGGAAGGTGAGAATCTTGCGCGCCGCCTCCTCCATTGTGTCGTCCGGAGTCACATCGGGATGCTCAGGCAATTCCTCGGGCATCAGGTCAACCTTCGCCTCTGCCTTCTCTTCTTCGCCGGGGTACGGCATCAGATCCGAACCAACATGTACCGGCCTGAACCGCAGCCTCGTGTCGAACAGAAGCGCCCACAGATCGCTCTTCTCCTGGGCCCGTGCGGCGTCTATCGCAGCGTAAGGTCCCGTGACTTCAATGTCGATCTGTTCCTCTGCGTGCATGAGCTGGCCCAGCTCACTGCTCTGGGTCTGAGAGTAGTCCAAACCTTCCGCCAATCGAATAAGGGCGGAAAGAGCCAGGGCGTCCTTGCGCGCCCGCGCCGGCAGGTCCGTGAACGCGTCCCCGGATATTTTCTGGTCCAGTTTCTTCGGCGTCATCGGCTT
>P_1C_Sed_3_UnCtyDRAFT_1000137_pt1 | contig 14356 bp, 15 predicted proteins | sample Pon1CUnioCityCA_FD_10233 | JGI IMG/M metagenome (IMG submission 10233) | reverse complement strand
GTACGAAGTGCAATCAATGATACAGCTGCTGAATTGTACAATGCAGTTAACGAGGAAGAAGTGCAGGAAATTCTTGATACATTAACCCTCACTGCCAATGAATTGGTTGAGGAAATTCAGTAAAGAAAGTTATTTACTGGCTTGAATAAAAGAACGACCTCCAGGTGTCAACCTGGGGGTCGTTTTGTAATAAATGGGCTGGATCAGGGCGGAGATGCAGTAAGGGTTTGAATCCTTAAACGTTTACTTCCCAACCTTTAACATGTTCTTAAGCAAAAATCAAATGGAAAGTATTATACTAGTATCCATAAGTTGGGCAAATCCCAATCTTGAGATATTTATTATCTTTTCTCTCCTTTTGGTTTAGAGACTCCTTCCGAAGACCATTTGCGGATGACTGAAACGTCATCCGCAAGTGCATTTAATGGACAATTTTGTTTGTGGAGATCAATCTTGTGCCTGGAACTTTTCTAATGTCTCCCTTCCCCAGGCGCTGATTAAGTCCCAATCGCGATGGTCCTGCTCGGGAACAGATTTCATGGTTTTGCCAAAAAAATCATTCAGTTTTTCATGATCGATGCATCCACCAAATAAGCCCAGGCTGACTGGTTCTTTGGTCTCAATCATCGGCTGGGCATATTTTTTGGCTTGCTCAATATTCTCAGGTGTTTCTTCCCCCATGGTCAGGCAAACCAGGAAGTAAGCCGTGGGGATATTTTGAAGCGCATTTTTATTTCTTTTCAAAAACCGCCTTGTTTTTCCAAGAATGTGAAACATTCGGACGGCAGTTCCTACGACAATGGCGTCATATCCTTCGATTGTTTTTAGATCCTCAACGGGTTTGACATCCACATCCGCGCCAGCGTTTTGCATTTCTTCGGCGATGGCTTGGGCGACTTCTTTGGTGGACCCGGCAACCGTACCGTAAGCAATTAATAATCGTTTGTCCATGACCTTTTCCTTTTAACTAAGGGATGATCCAATGATTTTATTATATTACGAAAAAAGTTTGAGGCAGCCCTTTTTCATTCGATGGATTTGATTTTTCTTCAATAAATTTTTGATAGAACTTTACACTTTCTTTACATCCAGGTGCTAAATATTAATATGTACAATTCAAGAACATATTTAGAGGAGATATGATGAACAAAAGAAAAATTTTAGGTATTGCAATGATACTTACAGCTGTATTTTTGCTGGCTGCAACGGGCGTTGTAGTTGCTAACAGCTTACGACATAGCCGTGGACCAACAAATTTGGAAACTGAGCGAAATTATCAAGACGGTTATTTGTGGGGGCCGATGCATGGATTCAACAGCTATGCTGATCAGGAGATCGATTTTCAATCTTTACACAATCGGATGGTTGAATCCCTTGCCGAGGTATCTGGATTGACAGTGGAAGAAATTGATGAGCGTTTCAATAATAGTGATCATCTATTTTATGTTGCAATGGAAGCTGGCGTAACCCAGCAGGATTATTTTAGAATCATGCTTGATATTAGGAGGTCCTATTTAGAGGATTTGATCAAGGAAGGGGATATTTCTGAGGAGGATTATCAGTGGATGTTTGGCCATATGGATGGTTTTGAGGGGCAGCCTGTTTACGAGGGATGTCACAATTTTTACCCATCAGAGGTCGACCAAAGTTATCAATTTAATGGACGCCGAAAATAAGGAGGGATTGTTATGAGAAAAGTGTTTCCATGGTTAGCAGGATTGGTTGTGTTCCTGGTCTTGACCTCAATCATCTTTTTTGGTGCTGGTTATCTTCAAAATCGGGGGATTCTACAAAATACACGCTTTGTACAGCAAAGAATAGCGTCCAATAATTGGCATCACCATGGGTTTGGCCTGAGATGGGGATTCCCTTTTATCGGGATGCTGGGAGGCCTGTTAATTTTGATTATCCCCGGGGGATTGATAGCATTGATCGTTATAGGAGTCTACCTGATTGCACGCCCTACCAGTGAAAAAGACAATCAACATGATAAAAGCTTTATAATTAATTGCCCCAACTGTGGCAAGGAAATAGAACATGGTTGGCAGGTTTGCCCCTATTGCGGTGAAAGCCTTAGAGAGGATTAACTTATGCCTTGTGGGAAAATGGGTTCGGGACTGGCAAGTTTATGGGCGATAGCCGGGGAACGTAAACAAAATTTCCCGAATTCAACGAATAATGATAATGGTCTTGTTAATTGTCCTGAGTGTAATTGGGAAATTACAGGTAGTTTTTCCTGGTGTCCTAAGTGTGGGACACGGCTTAAACCCTTTCATTGTGGGTACTGTGACAGCATTTTCTCAAAAGATCTCTCAGAATGTCCTCACTGCGGCGCTCCTGCGGAATAGAGATTTGAGATGTCTGCAATCCCCGTTGTAGATTAGGTACAATGAGATTCCTGATTGTTTATTAAACTGGAAATTCCATGGTGACAGAAAAAATCCTTATTGTTGATGATGAAGAGGACATTCGAAGCCTGGTCAAAGCCTACCTTAAAAAAGAAGGTTACCAGGTCTTCGAAGCTGCAAATGGTGAAGAAGCACTGAGGCATGCAAGGAAGCTGGATTTAACGGTTATTATTCTCGATATCATGCTGCCTGAAAAGAGCGGTTTGGAAGTTCTCGCGACGCTCAGGCAGGAATCTGATGTGTATATCATAATGTTGACTGCCAAGACGGAAGAGGTTGACAAATTGGTCGGTCTGAACATGGGTGCCGACGATTATTTAACAAAACCGTTTTCTCCACGGGAGTTAGCCGCACGGGTGAACGCAGCTGTACGGCGCTTAAGGAACTCAGATCAAAGCAGTGATCAACCGGTGTACAAGTATGCCCATTTAAGGATGGATGTTTCAGCTCACAAAGTCTGGCTCGATAATCAGCTTTTGAATTTGACAGCCATTGAATTTGATCTGCTTCGTGTACTCATGGCACATCCTGGCCAGGTAATGACTCGAGAACAGCTGCTTGAAAAGGTCTGGGGAACTGAGTATTTTAGCGATACCCGTGTTGTGGATGTTCACATCGGTCATATTCGCAAGAAACTTGGGGGCAAATTCATAGAAACTGTTTGGGGGGTAGGGTATCGTTTTGAAGATGAGCGGGTCTGATGATTAGATATTTTAAAAAAAGGTTATTTTGGAAATTTTTCTTTTCCTACCTTGCCTTAACACTGGTCACGATGTTAGTTATGGGGGTTGTAATAAGGCTCCTATTACCCGGGTTGTTTGACAGTCATATTGATAGAATGTTGATTCTTTTCTCGCAAATGGGGATGGGAGATGAGGGTTCGATGATGGGGGGTAGATCGTTGATGGATGGAACCGGTTTAATCCAGGATTTGTTTGATATTTTTAACCAGATAGTCGTTGATGCTTTTCTTTACGCGTTCTTACCTGCAATTTTTGTTGCGCTTGTAGCAAGTGTTTTGATGAGTCGGAAATTTGTCCAACCACTGCAGGAGATGGAGGTTGTTGCTGACAGGATAGCGGAAGGTCATTTTCGCGAGCGATTGCCTGTTGATGAAATTTCAACTGAATATCAGGATGAACTGCAGCATTTGGGGATCCGCATCAACCGGATGGCAACAAGACTTGAGCAGGTTGAAGAGATGCGGAAGAAACTAATTGGGGATATCGCCCATGAACTGCGTACACCGCTAACAGTCATTAAAGGAGCGATGGAGGGCTTTGTGGATGGTGTTCTGGAACCTGATAAGGCCACTTTTGATCGCATCTATCGACAGGCAGATCGATTGGAAGGCCTGGTTGATGATTTGCAGGAATTGAATTACCTTGAAATGGGGGCCCTTGAACTGGATTTCAAAGCAGTTCATATTCAGAAGTTTATTCGTGAAATTAAACAAACGATGGCAATAAAATTTTCTCAAAAAGGGGTGAAATTTAGAATGGATTTACCAGAAAAGGAAATGCTTGTCAGGGCTGATGAGGACAGGCTTGAACAGATAATGATTAACTTATTAGATAATGCCCTCCGTTATACACCTGCTGGTGGTGAAGTTCAGGTCATTGTTGGAAAGCAGGGGGATTGGGCAAAAATACGAGTAAATGACACGGGTGTCGGTATTCCTGAAGAGCATTTGCCTTATGTTTTCAATCGATTTTATCGAGTGGATGAATCTCGTGCCCGTAAAGATGGGGGCAGTGGTATTGGATTAACAATCGTAAAAAGGTTGGTTGAAGCGCAATATGGGGAGATAAAGGTTGCGAGCGGTGGGAGAGGAAAAGGTGCAAGCTTTATTTTCACTTTACCCATTTATACTCGCGCATGAATTTTGTTAGTGAGGGGAATTAATTTAATTGAATAACGCATTGGGTAGAAATAAAAAGATATGGGCTGGATTCTCATCACAGCCCATAATCGTTTCTATTAGGGATCAGGGTCTATCTAAGTTTATGTCTTTTCAACCGGCACATAAATGTAAAAGACCGAGTCTGGTGCGAAATCTTTGAAGTCGGCATCGTAATACTCAAAGTCTATCTTCCCAGCCAGTCGATATCCCGATTGGGGGAGCCAGGTTTCATAAATATACTCATAGGTCTTGGGCAGGCTGGGCAGATCCCCTTTATGAGCGAAGACNGCATAGGTTTGCTCAGGCACATGNCNCACGACAAAATCCTCCGGTACATTTTCTGCTTCTGTAACCGGGAGACCAGCGACATACTCAAATGCACCGTCTATGGGTTCATCCTCGGGGGTGATGCACAAACCAATTGCTGCATCCCCATTTCATTGGGAAGCCCACCCAACTGCCTCATTCGCTGGTTGAATCTTTCCCAATGATGGGATATTTCCATATTTTCATTTTTTCCAAAATAGGGCAAGCCTACCAGGGTAAAACCGGATTTGGTAATAATTTTTGGTTCCATTTCATTTATCTCCAATTGTGTAAAAAATTTGATCGCTTTCATAACCGGACGCTGTACTTCAATCACAACCTGTCCATTTATTGACTCTTGTGGGTATGTCAACTCCCGCCATGCTCCTATCGGTCGGAAACCATTGGACTGTGTCCAGCCTGCAAGGTTGGCATATGTTTCTGACATGTCAGCACTCCCAGCGGTATGAATTGTGGTTGCCAGGTGATTCACCGCCGGTAAGGTATAAATTTGAAGTGATCTTTTGATATCTTCATTTAGACCATGATGCTTTTTCCCGATCAGGAACCTCCCAACTTCTATATCTACATCTACTTCATGGTACTCATCCTGATGATAGATAAGGATTGCCTGATCACTTGCGTTGTAATCGGTACCTTTTAAACAATCATCAATCGCTGCCAACTGTTCTTGCTGCCATTCATACAGATCATCTATGGATGGCAGGATCTGGCGAACAGCGGCAATCCACTGCCGGGGGGATGATTTAAGCACCACCGGGTTTGTTTGTGATCCGAGATTGTCTTTAAGCTGTGCCAGGCGTCCTTCTACACGGATTAACCGAGCATGCTCATCAAGAATACGCTGCTGCAGTTCATTGGCTTTCTTGTAGAGCAGTTTTTCAAGCACTTTTCTTGAAAGCTCAACATTAAGCAGTTCTTTGATCTGGTCCAATGAGAAATCGAGGTCCTTGAGCGCCAGGATGCGGTTCAGGGTGACTAATTGTGACAATTCGTAGTAGCGATAGCCGCTGTACCGGTCAATGTGGGCTGGCTTGAGCAGACCTAACCTGTCATAATGGCGTAGGGCTTTGATGCTGACTTGGGCTATTTTTGAAAACTCGCCAATCTTTAACATGATCACTCCAAATTTTTACTGATGGCCTTCAGTGATAATAGTATACAGCCTCCTGCAAGGGGAGAGTCAAGGGTTTTCTATTCGATTTCAGAAATCAAATAATTTTTTTATTATATAACTTAATTGTATAATAGTAATGTAAAGCATTTTACAATCACCAAATTATCTAAGGAGGCAATTTACGATGAACCGGTTTTTTAATTTTGAGCGAATGATAACACCTGTGATTATTAAGATATTGTTCTGGATTGGGATCGTCGGAAGTGCTGTTGGTGGTATTGCAGTATTCATTGGTGGGTTGACCTCAGGATTTTCTGCGAGACGATTTCCAGCAGCAATTTTTTCCATTTTATTAGGGCTTTTGGGTGGGATCTTAGCCTTTGCGTTGGGTGCTTTGATCACACGGATTTATTCTGAACTGTTGATCATTGTTTTCAGGATCAATGAAACATTGACTGATATCAAAATCTTGCTGGAAAAGAATACAACAGAAGAATAATCGAAAACAGTTTGGGATGCGGGTTGGGCAAAGCAAAAGCTATATATTAATGAACTGAACAAAGGAATGGGTTGTTACATGCGTATGAAGTTCTTGACTGACCACCTTACGTAGCGTGATGGTACCTACCCCTAAATCCCCTCCCTAAAGGGAAGGGACTTTTAAGTGCGTGGCAAAATTTCTCTATCCGAGGTGCGGGTTTTAACCCGCTAGAAATTAAAATTGAGATCACATTTGTCTATATGGAATAAATTATCAGGTGCATCTGCAGACTGACCCTCACGCCCTTCGGGCTCAGGGCAGGGTCCGCACTCCAGTTCGAATTTTTTAATTGATTTTCCACCTACCCCTAAATCCTCTCCCTAAAAGGAAGGGACTTTTTATTTTCGGCGTGGCTTAAAAGGGTATAATCGGTGGTATGTCTTCAATAGTCGCAGTCGATATCGAAACAACTGGTTTAAATCTGGATGAGGATGTGATCATCGAGATAGGTGCAGTCAAATTCAACGGCCGCCGGGTGGAGAATGAATGGTCCACCCTGGTCAATCCACACCAATCTATCCCTAACTTTATCACCCAATTAACAGGTATCACCAACAATATGGTGCGAAATGCGCCTACGCTCCATGATGTGATTGGTGAGCTGATTGGCTTTGTGGGTGACGTTCCCGTGGTTGGACATAACATCAGCTTTGATTTATCTTTCTTACGTCGAGCTGGCGCACTTACCAATAATATTGATATTGACACTTACGAACTGGCGGCGGTACTGATGCCAACAGCCAGCCGTTACAATTTATCTGCACTGGCTCAGCAGCTGGGAATACTGCTGCCTGCAACGCACCGTGCGCTGGATGATGCCAGGGTTACCCACCGGGTGTTTGTTGAATTGATCCAAAAGGCACAGGAATTACCAATTGATCTTTTGGCGGAAATTGTTCGTATGGGTCAGCCATTGGATTGGCAGGCAAATTGGCCCTTCCAGCAGGTACTGCGTCAACGGGCAAAGGAACCGCTCCAGGCAAAAAAGGCAAAGGGGGGTGCCCTTGGTCCTCTCTATGACCAGCCGGTTGAAGAAACTGGAAGAAGCATCAGTGGCGCAGCAGGTACGACCCCACTTGATGTGGATGATGTTGCCGCAGTTTTGGACCTGGGCGGTAAATTTGCCAGGTATTTTGACGACTATGAATACCGCCCACAGCAGGTCGACATGCTTCGATCCGTGACGGAAGCCCTGAGTACATCACAACACTTGATGGTTGAAGCCGGCACTGGCACAGGAAAGTCCTTTGCTTATTTGATTCCCGCGGCTTACTGGTCACTTAAGAACAATACTCGTGTGGTTGTTTCAACCAATACTATCAACCTCCAGGATCAGCTGATTAATAAGGATATCCCTGATTTAAGGGAAGCCCTTGATCTCCCCCTTCGCACTGCAGTTTTGAAGGGGCGCAGCAATTACCTTTGTCCACGCAGATTGGCAGCAATGCGACGACGTAAACCTGAAAACGTCCATGAAATGCGGGTATTGGCGAAGGTGCTTGTCTGGCTGTTGGAGAGCCGTACCGGGGACCGAACGGAGATAAACCTGAATGGCAACGTGGAAAGGATGGTCTGGTCTCGGTTGTCTGCAGAGGATGAGGGCTGCCGCCTGGAAGTTTGCCTGAAAAGGACCGGGGGACGCTGTCCTTTTTACCGGGCTAAAATGGCTGCTGAAAATGCCCATATCCTGGTGGTCAACCATGCACTTTTATTGGCTGATACCGCAACGGGCAACCGTGTGCTGCCCCCTTATGATTATTTGATTGTGGATGAGGCGCACCATCTTGAGTCCGCCACGACCAACGCCATGTCTTTCCGGGTTCGTGCGATTGACATCACCCGTCTGATCCGTGAGTTGGGTGGACCAAAAACCGGTGTGTTAGGGCGCTTTGTCGGGCTTTGCGAAGACCTTTTGAAGCCAGCTCAGATGGCGGCTTTGACCCAGCTTGTGCAGAAGTCGGCTGATTTAGCCTTCAGGTTTGACAACCAGATGAACCAGTATTACCAGGCGCTGGATGCTTTCCTGGTGGAGCAGCGCGATGGCCGTCCCTTGGGTACCTATCCGCAGCAGGAACGAATTCTCCCCTCAACACGTACGCTGCCAATCTGGCTGGATGTTGAAATTGCCTGGGAATTAGCCAATGAAACATTGAAGAACTTGTTGGAAATATTAAGGGAACTGCGTACGCCCATGCGGGAATTGGCTGACCAGGACAACGAAGAAGCAGAAGATATGTGGGGCAGTTTGGGAAATATGTTTTCCCGCCTGGAAGAAATCCAGAACAACCTGGATGGTTTGACGATGAACCCAACCCCCAATACGATTTATTGGGTTGAGATCAACCCCAAATATTTGGAAATCAACCTCAATGCAGCCCCCCTTCATATTGGGAATATGATGGAACAGCACTTATGGTTCCAGAAGGAATCCGTGATCTTAACCTCCGCGACCCTTACGGCGGGGGGTGAATTTGAATATCTACGAAGACGATTGAACGCTGAAGATGCTGATGAGCTTTTGGTTGGTTCGCCCTTTGATTATGAAACCTCCGCCATGGTGTATGTTGCAACAGACATCCCTGAGCCTTCAGATTACAACGGCCATCAACGGGCCGTTGAGTTGGCAATTACCAATGTTGCCAAGGCCTCTGGGGGCCGGATGCTGGCCTTGTTCACATCCTATGCCCAGTTACAACGGACCTCCAATAGAATTTCACCCATCCTGGCGCAGGATGAAATCCAGGTTTATGAGCAGGGCGAAGGCGCTTCAGCTAATATGCTCCTTGAGACCTTTAAGGAGACTGATCGGGCAGTGCTGCTTGGCACACGGGCCTTCTGGGAGGGTGTGGATGTGCCTGGTGAGGCCTTGTCGGTGCTGATGATCATCAAACTTCCCTTCGATGTCCCTTCAGACCCGATCATTTCAGCCCGAGCGGAAACTTTTGAGGATCCTTTTTATCAATATGCCTTACCGGAGGCGATCTTACGCTTCCGGCAGGGTTTTGGTCGGCTGATTCGAACCCAAACGGATCGCGGTGTGGTGGCGGTACTGGATAAAAGGGTGTTGACGAAGAAATACGGGAGATACTTTATAGAGTCGCTACCAAAATGCACCTTCAAACAGGGACTGTTGGCTGATTTGCCAAAGATAACAGAACGGTGGTTGAATTTATAGGGGGATAGTGAGTGGTGAATGGTGAATAGATATTGGGTACTGGGTATTGGTGATTGGGTATCAGGCACTGGTGACCCGTCCGGATTTGCGTTTACAGGATTTATTAGGTAATAGGGAACGCATTACACTACCACAGGAATATTAATAGTGGGACCAGTAAGAGTTCAGTCTGTTTCCTGTCATTTTAGGGGTCTAAATATCCCTCAACAACAGCATGATCCAGCATTTCTTCTACCAGGTCCCACAGCTTTGTGGATCCGTCCTGGATGATGCTGGTGATCTCCCTTACCTGTGTTTGGGTGACGTTGTAAGGGTGCCATGAATATCCTTTGTTGATGATGTTGCTGTAAAGGGGCAAAAAGCGCTCAATTGCCTTCGCAAATTTTGCTTCAGGAGTCTCACGCGCTTCAAACTCATCCCATAAAGTTCTCAATTGTTCCCCCTGATCTTCGGGTAACCGACCAAATACCAGTTCAGCAGCCTGTGCTTCAGCCTGATCCTGATTGCTGACCTGGTGTTCATCATAAACAAAGGTATCCCCGGCTTCAATTTCAATCAGATCATGGATCAGCAGCATTTTGATGACCTTATCAATATCGACGGGCTGGTTGGCGTATTGAGATAAGAGCAAAGCGCTAAAAGCCGCGTGCCAGGAGTGTTCTGCGGTGTTTTCAGGTCGAGAACTGTCATGAAGACCGTTTTTCCTGATAACCCCCTTCAATCCATCGGTATAACTGATAAAGCTGATGGTTTTGAGAAATGAATTATTATTTTTCACTGGTAAATNAGTTTTATGAAAAGGGTTACTCATCCATTGGCGGGACGTAATCGCCGGGTCCGCAAAATTCAGCTGAAGTCCGGATTTCACGTTCGAGGAAGTAGTTTAATAAGATCCGGAGCAGTACGATAGAGAACAATATGATCACATCTGCTGTAGAGGGAGAGACTGCCAGCCGGAGGATGTCGCTGCCCATCGCAAACTCTAAACCAAGGTTCAGCATATGCCCAAGGCGGAGGCGGATCCGTTCAGTATAATCAATCTGCCGGGTCATTGGATCAAGAATATGCTGGATGTAGCTGATAATTGCCCGAACCACTGCAGCACCAATCACAAAAGCAGCAGCAGCTTCGGCTGCCATGATCAGCCATCCAACGATTTGTGTCAGCCACTCCTCCTCTGGAATGACGGGGGTTAATTCTTCCATTGGTTGGTCAGCGATGATGGTAAGCAGTGCAACCAATCCTGCAATAAGCGAAACCGGAAGGATATAACTCATCCAATGTTCGCCGCTGAGTGTGGTTGGCGTTTGTTTATCTTCCATGAAGATTCCTTTCAAACCTCAAATAATTTCACAAATATTAATTATTTATACTATACCGTGCAAGGTAAAATTTTGAATTTTAAATTTTAGCTATTATTTTTTTCTTTCACGAACATTACTTTGAACTTCCAATACCTCTTGAGTGATCTTTTCCTGGCGAATGGTATGATATTGGATTTCAAGGTCTGCAACTCTTTCATCCAGGCTGCTGATGGCAGAATCCATTGTTTGCAGGCGGGCGCTGTGTTCGCTGACAGTTGATTCGATATAAGCCAGGTAAAGACGTGCTGCTAGATGTTCCCAGAGCAGGAAGGTTTTTAATTCATCCGGATCGCTGTTGATCATCAGCGTTTCATCGACCTTTTGAGGCACTTTCACAAGGTCTGTTAGTTTTGGGGGGAGTATTTGAACGGCTTTGGGTGTGTATGAGCCAAAATAGTTGAATTGATTATAAAGAATGTTTAATTCATCAATAACTTTTGTTTCGTAATAGGCGCGAATATGAGCGATGACCTTTCGCATATTTACAAAAGAAACAGCTTGTGATGATGCTATTTTTTCTGAATGGAATATTTCGTATCCTTCGTTGCGAAATAATCGTTCGCCATAACCGCCGAGGGATATGATCTTGACTTGCTTGTTTTTCTTATTAAGAATATTCCTTACGAACAAGGCTTTGGAGATCAATTCCGTATTGAAATTACCGCAAAGACCACGATCGGATGTTAATGTGATCAATCCAACATTAATTTCACCATTTGTTTTGGTCATACTGCTTGGCGTGTGGGAGGGGATGTTTGTTCCAGCATAAGCAATGATTGTAGCTAATTGGGCATCAACAGCAGCGGCATAGCTCTGGGCAAGTTCAAGGTGTCTTTTTGCTCTTCGCCAGCGAATGGCTGACATTGCTCTGACTGACCTCAAAAGATGCTTGATGTCCTCCAATCCCTCAAGGCGGTTCTGAATCTCCTTGATCGAGTGCATTAAATTTCTAACTCCTCAGCTTCTTGCAGGAAACCCGTCTCATATAGTCGTTCTACAAAGCTGTCCAATGTCTCTTTGAGTTCTTTTTCCAATTCGGCGTTCCAGTTTCCAGCAGAGAACTCTGTTAGCAGTCCAGCATGTAATTGGGTCAAGTATTTTATGAACCGTTTCTCAAATTCTGAAATCTGATTCATGGGAACCTGGTCCAGGTATCCCTCAATAGCAGCGTAAATGACGGCGACTTGATGTGCAATTGGCAGGGGTTCAAATTGTGGTTGGGTTAGGATTGTCCGGATTCTTTCTCCCCGATCCAATTGTTGACGTGTTTCGGTATCCAACTCAGTACCAAATCGAGCAAATACCCGCAATTCGAGGTATTGAGCAACATCCAGCGCCAAATTTTTTGATACAGCTCGCATTGCATCATTTTGTGCAGCACCGCCAACACGGGAAACGGAAAGCCCAATATCGATAGCCGGTAAAATACCTTCATCAAAAAGTTTTGTACTCAAGTAAATCTGACCATCGGTGATTGAGATCAGGTTGGTGGGGATGTATGCAGAAATATTTCCAGCCTGTGTCTCGACTACTGGCAGAGCTGTCATGCTCCCACCGCCCAATTCTTTTGAAAGATTTGCTGACCGTTCCAGAAGCCGTGAGTGCAGATAAAAAACGTCACCAGGATAGGCTTCACGACCCGCAGGGCGTTCTAGCAAGAGTGACAGCTGCCGGTAGGCAATTGCGTGCTTTGAGAGGTCATCATAAATGACCAGAGCATCTTTACCGTTGTACATAAACTCTTCTGCCATGGCGCATCCTGCATAAGGTGCGAGGTAGATCAATGAGGGGGAGTCCTCGGCACTGGCGGAAATAACTGTGGTATAGTCCATGGCGTCATATTCACGGAAGGTTTTTACTATTTGTGCGACAGTTGAAAGTTTCTGTCCAATACAAACGTAGATACAATAAACATCCTGACCTTTCTGATTAATAACGGTATCTATTGCAATGGCAGATTTACCAGTTTGTCGATCACCGATGATCAATTCTCTCTGACCTTTACCGAGAGGAATGATAGAGTCGATGGCTTTGATACCTGTTTGCAGTGGAGTGTCAATAGGGGAGCGATAAATAAATCCAGTCGCCGGATATTCAACAGAACGGAATATATCGGTTTCAATTGGGCCAAGNCCATCAATNGGCTGCCCCAGGGCGTTAACAACTCTGCCCAAGAGGGCGTCACCGGCTGGAACATCAACCACACGGCCGGTTTCATAAACGAGGTCTCCGGCTTGGATGTTTGTACCGGGGCCTAAAATAACACAACCAACATAAAATTCCTTCAAATCCATGGCTAAACCATAGGTGCCATCAGGGAAAAGAACTAACTCGTTTTCCATCACACCCCGCAGACCTGAAACGATGGCTACACCGTCGCCAACCTGTTTTACAGTTCCAACATTTTGAATATTGAGTTGATGATGGGAATCCTTTACCGTATTTTCAAGGACGTCTAATTTTTCAGCTGTTTTTTTGTTGAAATATTCTCCTAGTTTCTCAAGAGCTTTCTCCTTGTGGGTGATAAACGCATTAAAATCCTCACGAATATCACCTGAATGGAGTTCGTTCCCCTCTTCAGGTGCTGGTATTTCCCTTATTTGTGATGGATGTTTTTCACTATTCATTTAGCTTCCTGATATTTCTTTTTAAGTAAATTAATTTGTCCCAATAGACTGCCATCGACAAGTTTGTTTTCAAATCGTAATACAGCACCCGCAACCAATCCAGGATCAACTTGATAGGTAATGTCAATATCCTCAGAAAGTTTTGTTTGAAGGATTTTTTTCAGTGCATTTGTAAAGGTTGTCGATGGTTTATCAGCTGTGATAACCTTCACTGAATTTCTTTCTTGGGGTTTGGTGCCCTTTAAATAAGAAGGGAGATCAAGGTTCCCAATTTTTTCCAAGAATTCCTTTTGGAATTGGTCTTGAAGTTCTTTTGACATCAGATCGGTTAGGATTCCTTGTGAAAATTGGGCGGCCATGTTACCAATTTCCTCTTTATGTTGTAGTAGCGATTCTTCCCGAAGTTTATCGATGCTTTCTTCAGTTTGACTTTTTAATTCTTTTATTTGTGTTTGGACATCACGAGCATTTGTTGGCGGGTTCGCTCAATAACGATTCGTGCCTCATTCTTTCGAGCAGCAATCTCTGCATCAATGTTATTGGATTTTTCTTCATAACGCTCGCGGGTTTCTTCTGCCTCATGCTTTGCAACCTGAGCTTCATCGATAGCCTTTGTAATCTCATCCTCACGTTTTTGCAAAACATTTTTTAGGGGTTGAAAGAGGAAGCGATAAAGGACAAAGGCCAATATGAGGAAGTTGGCCATCTGCAACAATATTGTACTGATGTTTAAATCAAGCATTTTCGTCTCCCAAAGCTTAAGGGAAAATGGGTTGTAATAATGGCTGGCAAATTAGCCGCCGAAAATATAGGTTCGCATTGGGTTGGCAAAAACAAGAATTAAGATCACAGCCAAAACATAAATAGCAAGGGATTCCAACATGGCTAATGAAA
>P_1C_Sed_3_UnCtyDRAFT_1000136_pt1 | contig 14388 bp, 11 predicted proteins | sample Pon1CUnioCityCA_FD_10233 | JGI IMG/M metagenome (IMG submission 10233) | reverse complement strand
CTCCGCAGAGGATAACCCAGTGATTTTTTCCCCTGCAATATCCACACTGACCGGTTTCGCTCGCCGGATCTCAACGCGCATGGCGTCTTCAACAGGTGTCATAAAATCCATGGAAAGCCAATCTTGCGATCGCAAATTGAACCCTGCTTTTTCAAGCGCACCACCTAGGGTTGGCTCCTGGGTATAGATCGTTTTTTCTTGATCGTCAATTTCAATCAGGATTGCTTTGGCTGGCGCATATTGTAAATAAACAGGTCCATCCCTTTCAATGGGTTCTTCAGGGTCAATCTCCGCACCATTTACTAACAATCGATCCTCTGGATAAAGCCTGATTCCCAAGTCCTTCATCCAGTTTGCTGGAATGTTGTCCGATGAAACGAGGGTGTACGTCTCTTCGGGTGACTGAATGGTCACTTCTCTTGCGCTTGAAACGCTAACCTGATCCAAATTCCAAAACCAATCGACGTCACCTGGAATTATTTGATCTGCTTCATTCAGGGTGATACCACCACCTCGCAAAGCTCCTGCCAAGGTTAATGCGGGTGTTCGCATGATGGAAGTTTGACCATCCTTCTCAACCGCAATAGTCTGATGCAAACCCAGCCACATCGTCAGCAAACCTATCGCCATCAAGCCAATGGCAGCGGGTAATCGCCAAATACGTTGAATCTTGAAAAATTTTTTCATAAATTGCTAATTTTGGTTGACCTTCAGTGCCTTTTGGGAGCACATTGAAAGCATTGGTTGCAGTATAACACACCAACTAAGTTTATCAATAGACGGGGTGTTCATGGTGACTGCGAATGCGCATTAACGCATCAAGTAATAATTCACGCCATTGTAATTCTTCAGCCCCTTCGATAACAAGCCGATAGGCGTTCTTACCAGTGATCACGTGTCTTCCCAAATCAGGTAGATCCCGCGCGTCAACCCCATCTGGCAAGGCTGGGTACCGCAACACCAATTGTGATCCTTCAAATCCGACAGAACCTAAACCAACCAGGGAAGCAAATAATTTTACCTTGATCTGAAAGATTAAATTTTCAACCTCTGCTGGCAAAGGACCAAAACGATCTTCAAATTCCATTTCAATGCTGGCTAAAGTCGTTTCATCTTTGATATCTGCCAAACGGCGATAAAGTTTGAGCCGCAGCACCTGGTCAGGAATATAGGAGGATGGGATGCCTATCGACAAAGGTAAATTGACCGAAGTCGGTAAGATTAAGGAGGCATCTAAAATTGAGGTTTCTTCCGGGCCAATAACACCAGTTGCCATCCGGAACTGTTTGACAGCCTGGGCCAATAAGCGCGTATACAGGTGAAACCCCACTGAAGCAATATAACCGGATTGACGAGTGCCCAACATCTCACCTGCGCCGCGCATCTCCAGGTCACGCATAGCGATGGCATACCCGGAACCCAATTGGGTGTTTTCTGCCAGGACTTCTAACCGTTCCTGGCCTTCTGGGGTCGGTGATTTGACACGATGCCGGAATAAATAAGCATAAGCCCTCTGGGCGCCCCGTCCCACCCGTCCACGCAATTGATACAATTGCGCCAAACCAAAGGTATCGGCCCGATCAACAATCAGCGTGTTCGCATTGGGGATGTCCAGTCCCGATTCAATAATCGAGGTGCATAAGAGCAGATCAATTTCACCGTCATTAAATGCATGCATCACTTTAGCCAGGGATTTTTCATCCATTTGGCCATGTGCAATCCCAATTTTTGCCTCTGGCACCAATTTTTCAAGGAGACTGCGCATGGCTTTAATTGTCTGCACCCGGTTATGAACAAAGAAAATCTGTCCGCCCCGCTCCAACTCGCGCACAACAGCCTGCCGAACCAATTTTGGATCGTAAGGTCCGATATGAGTCACGATGGGTAACCGTTCTTCAGGCGGTGAATTAATCGTTGAGATGTCCCTGACCCCCGTCAGAGCCATATAAAGTGTTCGTGGGATCGGCGTGGCTGTTAGGGTGAGCACATCCACTGAGGTGCGCAACTGCTTGAGGTGTTCCTTGTGCGCCACACCAAAACGCTGCTCCTCATCAATCACGACCAAGCCAAGGTCCTTGAAATCAACATCCTGGGAAAGTAAGCGATGTGTGCCAATCACAATGTCAATTTTGCCCTGCCGTAAATACTTGATGATTTTATCTTGTTGTTTGGGTGTGCGGAACCTCGAGAGCATCTCAACTTCCACCGGAAAGGTTGAAAGACGTTCTTTAAACGTATCGTAATGTTGTTGTGCCAAAACAGTCGTTGGCACCAGAACGGCAACCTGCTTACCGTCCATCACAGCTTTAAAAGCAGCTCGCAAGGTCACTTCCGTCTTCCCATAACCAACATCACCGCACAACAATCGGTCCATCGGCTGCTGTGACTGCATGTCCATCTTGATTTCAGATAAAGCTTGTAATTGATCTTCCGTTTCAATGTATGGAAAACTGGCTTCCAACTCCTGTTGCCAGGGTGTATCCTGACTAAAGGCATAACCTTCAGCAACCTGGCGTTTAGCATACAAATCGAGCAGGTCGCCTGCAATTTCCTGCACGGCTTGCCGCACCTTTTGTTTGGTGTTCTTCCAGGTATCACCGCCCAATCGTGAAATGCTCGGGCTGTGACCATCTGCGCCCACATATCGGGTGAGCCGATCAGCGTGATGAATTGGGACAAAAAGCTGGTCTCCTTCTGCATATTCAACGCATAAATATTCTTGTTGGACGCCATCTTGTGTACGGGTAACCAGGCCGACAAATTTGCCAATACCATGGTCAACATGCACAACCCAATCTCCGGGTAAAAGATCTGCATAGCTGGATTCAGGTGCCTCTGCAGTGGGTTGATATCGTCGACGAGGTTGTGGACGTGACCAACCAAAAATCTCACCATCTGTTAACAGGTGCAACCGACGACCATCGGGTAAGGTCAGAATCAGTCCCCCTGCCAAAGTCCCTTCAATGAATCGTTTATCATCTCCCGCGTGATGCGCATATTGCTGCTCACGCCAAAGATGAGCAAGGCGCGGCGATTGGCGTGAAACGATGAGCCAAGATTCTTTATCGCGCTCAAGTTCTTTTAGGTAGTCAATAAAATCACGTAATTTACCGCCGAATCGGGGACCAGGGTCAAAAGCTTGTGCTAGGGTAGGGGATATGGGTGCGTTGGTATAACCCAATTCGACGACAGGACGTTCACCGAAGCGATCTTCCAACTCTGACCAGGTCAAGAATGGGACTGGTGTATCCAGGGGTAATTCACCCGCCTGCACTGCTTCATTTTTTCGTGAAAGACTCTCTTCTTCGATATCCATGACGGTCGCAGAGATAAAATCACGACCATCCAGGACAATCAGAGCATGGTCAGGTAGAAAATCCAATAAAGACCCGGCCATAGGATGGGCCAAGGGTATTTGATACTCGTTCAAATCCTTTAGGGGCAATCCGGCGGCTTCCGCTGCAACTGGTAAGATCTCGCGTGCAGCTGAGATCGTAACTCGGTCACGTTTTTTGATGGTACGCTGTGTACCCGGGTCAAATGCGCGCAGGGTGTCAATTTCATCGCCAAAGAACTCAATCCGCACAGGCTGGGGCTCCCCGCTCGGCCACACATCCAAAATACCACCGCGACGAGAAAATTGCCCGGGTTGAACAACAATGTTGGCGTACTCAAAGCCGATGTCCACCCAGGTATGTAATAAGTCATCAATTAATATCCGCTGGCCAAGTTTGAGGATGCGTGAGTATTTGATGAAATCTCGTCTGGGCAGAGTGCGGGTCATGATAGCCCGAATTGGGGCAACAATAATGGGGGGAACCTCTGGTTTAGGGTGCCCTGGGATCAAATAGTTTGCTAACATTGTCAACACGCGCAGACGATCGCGCCGCGTGCCGTGTCCCCAACCAGCTTGTTCGTAAAATAAAGGATTGGGCTCGGGGAAATAGTAGATTGAGTCATCACCCGACCAAAACTGTAATTCCTCAAATAATGCCAGGGCACGATCAGCACGATTAGAAATCAGCAATATGGGTTTTTGCAGGTCCTGGTGAAGTTTTGCAACCATCGGTAGACGCGCTGCGCGCGGCAATCCCAAACCCTGAACGGTGTTGATGGTGTCAAGGCCTTCTCGTAAACGGTCGAGCAGGGATTGATATGGGGGCAATCCCCCAATCGCATTTAAAAATTTCATCAATCCTCTTCTATGACAGACCCGTTAAATGTGTTCATCGCCTGCTCAATACCTTGGTTGATGAAGAGAAGGACTGCTTCCACAGCAGTCCGCAAAACAAATGGCAAATTCTCTTGTTGTGGCGGGTCAAAATCATGTAGTACATAATCGCGAGGGTCCATTCGCCCAGGTGGTCTCCCAATCCCAACCCTTAAACGTGCAAAATCCTGGCTTCCCAACTGCGCGACGATGGAATCCATCCCCTTCTGTCCACCCGTCCCTCCCGAAGGACGCAGTCGAAGGGTGCCAAAGGGTAAGTCCAAATCATCGTGTACCACCAACATTCGTTCATGGGGGATGCGGTAGAAACGTATCAAGGGACCAACAGATTGACCCGAATCGTTCATGTAGGTTTGTGGTTTTGCAAGAATGAGACGTTTTGACGCAGCCTCGCCTTTGCCAATGATGGCACGGAACTCAACACGCCTTAAGGGCACATTGATTTCTTCCGCCAAGGCATTAATGACCATAAATCCGACATTATGTCTATTTTGGCGATATTGTGAGCCAGGATTGCCCAATCCGGCAATCAAATAAGGTGTGTGTTCAATCATCATCTTGATTCCTCGGTGATATTGGTTTTTATACATGGTCCTCTTCCACCATTTGCATAACATCAAATCATCTCGCAGTGCCAAAGCGCTCATCCAGCCGTTCATCCATCAATTTAACGCGCAAAAAGTGCTGCAAATCGAATTTGCAGGGCAAAGTTTTGTTGATGACCTTTAAGTTTAGCACGAGCAAGACCAAAGGTTAATAGTTTTAAGGAAACCTTGAGTGATAGAAGGTTTTTTTATCGTAGAGGCAGACCTGCCTAAGCCCACCGAAGGGGGCAGTGTATGCCCACCATTATCAAGGAAAGTGAGATTCAGCTAAAACTTATACTGCTGCGGTTTTTCTCGCTTAACCGCTGTATTAACAAAAATCACAATCAGAATCGATAAAGCACCCAGGGCTAAAAATCCAATCACCACATAGGGGAAAAATAATTCCCAGGGAATAAAGACGCCTTCATAGGGTTCAAAGGAATATTGCGCTTCAAGATAGACAACCTCCCCAGCTTGAAGAACATCCATCGCAGAAACATTCCATGTGGTTTCATCCGCAGTTCGCTGGATGCCACTCGTGTTTATGATTTGCGGTGCGGATAATTTAACGTTATATTCTACATCAGACAAATCCAAAAGGTTCATACCCGGAATGCCAACCGTCAATAGGCTGATGTCGATCATTTGTGTGAAGTAATGGATGCCATCATCATCATCCATGGTGATCAATATGGGACCAATGCGTTTTTCTTCGGAGAACACTTCCAAAAAATTGGTGACTTCCAATTCAATTCTCTCCCATGTGCGACCATCAGCTTCGTAATTGTCTGTGCCAATCAAGGAGACGTTTTCGTCTTGGGTAAGCACCGACAGTAAATTTTCCAATTCAAGGCCTTCTGGGGTCGACTCTTGAAATTGCTCGTAGGATTCTGTTTCCACCCCCAGTGTAAAGGTCAAAATGCCAGAGCCATCTTCTTCAACCGATATTTCTTCAACCAGGGTAACGCAGCCGCTTAAAAACAGCAGGGATAAAGCCGCTAACAAACTAATCACCCAAGAAATTCTCTTCTTTGTAATATCTTTATAACTCACAATAACAAACCTCGGTCTAATTATATTGCATCCCATATCCTGGACAATAGTTATGGATAAACTTATAGAAATTCAAAAAATTTCATGACCTTATCAAGCCCAAGGTCACCTAAACAACTGTTTCGATTTCTTGCATTTTATGGCCTGAATGAAGATAATAAAACAAAAGAAAATATATTCCCCACACATTTCTGGGTCGCTGCCAGATAAGAAAGGATAGCGCTGAATGGCTCAAAAACCAACCGCTTCAATTACCCCAACCATACTCGATCGAAAAACCCCTGTTCCGCCAGACATTATTATCGCTCAGGAAGCACCATTAAAACCAATTTCTCAGGTTGCAGAAGAATTGGGATTGCTCCCTGATGAATACGATCTTTATGGCAAATACATCGCCAAGGTTAGCCCCAAGGTGTTGGACCGCCTGGGGGACGTCCCCGATGGCAAGTACATCGATGTCACCGCCATCACCCCCACACCCCTTGGTGAAGGCAAAACCACCACAACCGTCGGCCTCAGTCAGGCTTTAGGTGCCCATTTAGGAAAAAGGGTCATCACCGCCATTCGGCAGCCCAGCCAGGGACCAACTTTTGGCATAAAAGGCGGCGCTGCCGGCGGTGGCTACAGCCAGGTGATCCCCATGGAAGAATTCAACCTTCATCTTACAGGTGACATTCATGCCATTTCAGCAGCCAATAATTTAATAGCAGCTGCTATTGAAACCCGGATGTACCATGAGTCCTATCAAAGTGATGAAGCACTTTTCCGCCGACTCTGCCCAGCCGATGAAGAAGGCAAGCGCACCTTTGGCATTGGTATGCTAGGGCGCTTGAAGAATTTGGGCATCAAGAAAACCGACCCGAATGATCTGACCGAGGCGGAACGCCGTCGATTTGTGCGCCTGAACGTTAACAGAGAGACCCTCACCTGGCGGCGAGCAACCGATACCAACGATCGCATGTTACGGGAGATCACTGTGGGCCAGAGCCCCACAGAAAAGGATTTCAACCTCAAAACAGGTTTCTACATCAGTGTTGCCAGTGAATTGATGGCAGTTTTAGCCCTGGCCACCAGCTTGGAGGATATGCGTAATCGGATTGGTCGTATCGTCCTGGCACTCGATATGAATGGAAAACCCGTCACAGTGGAAGATGTGGGGGTTGCAGGTGCTGCAACTGTGCTGATGAAAGACACCATCAAACCAACCCTGATGCAAACCCTGGAAGGCACACCGGTGTTCGTCCACGCAGGACCTTTTGCCAACATCGCCCATGGCAATAGCTCGATAATGGCCGACATGATCGGCCTTAAACTAGCGGACTACGTCGTAACCGAATCGGGTTTCGGGTCAGACATGGGCATGGAAAAGTTCTTTGATATCAAGTGCCGCTACTCTGGCAACATTCCAGATGTTGTTGTGCTCGTTACAACGGTACGGGCGCTAAAAATGCACGGGGGCGGTCCTAAGGTCACAGCTGGGGCACCCCTGGCACCTGAATATGAAGAGGTGAATCTGGACTTGTTAAATAAAGGGCTTGCCAACCTCGAAAAACATTTCGAGAACGCCCAGAAGTTCGGCGTCCCTGTTGTAGTGGCGATCAACCGCTTCCACACGGATAGTGAAGAGGAGTTGGCATTCATCCAAAATCGCTGCAAATCCCACTGTGGTGTTAGCCACACTGTGGTCACCAATCATTGGGAGGAAGGTGGTGCTGGCGCGGTCGAGCTGGCCAAGGCGGTTATCAAAGCAGCGGATGAACCCTCAAATTTCAAGTTCCTGTATCCCTTAGACCTATCCATCAAGGAAAAAATTGAGACCATCGCCAAAGAAATTTATGGCGCAGACGGCGTCGATTACTCGCCGGAGGCTGAAAAACAAATTGACGAGTATACAAACCTAGGATTTGATAATCTGCCAATTTGTATGGCAAAAACACATCTCAGTTTGAGCCACGACCCTTCCCTCAAGGGACGCCCAAGTGGTTTTCGGGTGCCCATTCGAGAGGTTCGAGCCTCTATTGGGGCAGGATTTCTCTACCCAATTGCCGGCCCCATCCGGTTGATGCCGGGATTACCCACCCGCCCTGCTTATTACGATATCGACATCGAAATGGAAACTGGCAAAATATTGGGGCTTTCATAAATCAAAAAACCTCCCCTGGCGAACCAGGGGAGGTTTTAAGACCGCAGGTTGCCGTTAATTGACCATCATTATCCAGCATCACGACAAAAAAGAGGGTAAAATAATCCTCGTAAGGCTTGCTTGATTACAATCATGGCGCGCATTGAGGAAAAAATAAATCGTTACATTTCAACATCGGATTGACCTTATGGACACATTGCCAATGAATGAAAAATATCTCGTCGACAAAGAAGGTCAACGTTTGGGCGTTTTTCTGACGATCCAAGAATATCGAAGGCTGCTGAGCCGCCTTGAAGAATTGGAAAACTTTAAAGCCGCACGCGAACAAATCAACATCGTCGATCAAATTCTTGCAGATGCAAACAGTGCACCCACCGATGAAAACGTCCCAAATTTCAAAAGGCGACAAGGCCCTGGTGGCATGATCGTGATTTAACCCTTACCTATTCTGAAAAAATTGATTGTAATCCCTGGGAAGATAGAAAAAATTTAATAAACCAAATTCCACCCTTATAGAACATTGATAATTTTCGAATCAACTTCTGGTAACAGGGCTTGGATTCGATCCACATGAAAAGCGCATACACCCTCTGTCTCCAAAGATGCTGCTGCAGTGGCCACAGCCCAACGGGCGACCTCCACTAAGTCTTTATCATGTTGTTGTGCAAATAGAAGGCCAGCTAATAGGGCATCCCCGGCACCACCAGCATTCCGACACACAACCTTGGGGGCTTTGGCATAAACCATGAGTTTCTGAGAAGCTAACAGCACATCGTTGTCATCTAAAGACAAAGCAAAATACGAAATTCCCATTCTCAAGAAGGGCAGAGCAGCTCGTTTTGCATCCTCCAAATCAGCAATTGAAAAACCTACGATTTTTGCAGCCTCCTCAGGATCCGATTTCACCACATACGGCACTGCCTCACAGCCATATCGTAAGGCGTTGTCATTGGCATTTAGATAAACAAGCGCGCCTCGAGATTTTAAGAGCTCGATCAACGAAGCATAGAAATCCTCTGGAACATCCGGCGGTAAGCTGCCCGATAAAAGCCAAATATCCCCTTTTTTGGCATAGGTTTGTACTTTTTTTTTTTTTTTTTAAGGAACATCTGATCAATATCATCCGTTGTGATGTGCGGCCCGGGTTCATTGGCCTTGATACGCCAATCAGACTGGTTTTCAATGATGGATGTGTTGGTGCGAGTATCCCCCTCAACCCAAACAAAATCAGTTTGAATTCCCAGGGATTGAATGCCATCCGCCAGCATTTTCCCGCTGCCACCACCAACCCAAGCAATCACAATCGAATCGATCCCAAATTCCTTTAGAGCTCGGGAGACGTTAAATCCTTTGCCACCCCAATCCAATCGAACTCTTTGAACCCGAATGGCATCATTAAAGCTAATCTCCGGCACGGTCAGCGTCCGATCAATGCTGGGGTTAGGGGTAAGGGTGACGATCATGGGGTATTTTCCCCGGACTTATGATGTGACGAGCTGACCGGATCTTGGGGGGAAACTTCAATCACCTGGTCTGATGTTTTCTGTTGTTCTCTGTAGCTCCTGGCAAATAGAAAACGGCTAAAAAGAATAAATAGACCCAGCAAGACCAGGCCAACGCCGAGAAACACACCGCTTGCTTTGTTTTCACCACTAATGTTCAGAATAATCTCAAAGAAGATCCCTAAAATTACAAATAATACCAGGCCGACCCCAATCAGCGCGCCCCCAGCTTTTCTGAGACCTGGTCTCTTGAGAGTGTTGTTCATCATCAACAACCCCAAACCTAAAGCACTGATCAATAAAGTCCACGCATACGTCCAGGTCCACCATAAATTAAAGGTGTTTTGCAGGAATAACAAAATGCCAAGGCTGGTGATGAGGGCGCCAGGGATGGCTAATCCAACGCCCTTCTCTCGGTCAATCAGCATACCGATAAAAAAAATCAAGCCCAATAAGATCACGATGAGCGGCCAACCAAAACCCATGAGGTTAAGATTAGGGATAAGTAAGTCGATTAAGAACACCACACCAATTAAAATGAGCAGCATCCCTAAAAAGAGTTGCCAGTTAATCAAAGACTTATGTTTTAGCATTTTAACTCCATTACTTTGAATCGCGTCCTAATTTTATCATGTGAACTACGGGCAATCATCAATGCCTCTTGAAGCTTTTATCGATAGTGGGGCAGCCAATCACCGTGAGCTTCAATCATCGCATCCACCATATCCCAAATCTGGTCCAGGTCTAACTCGGCACTCGTGTGCGGGTCCAGCATAGCAGCCTGGTAGATGTAGTCTCGCTTTTGGGTTAAAGCAGCCTCAACTGTCAGGGTCTGGACGTTAATATTCGTTTGCATTAAGGCTGCTAATTGTGGCGGAATCGTTCCGATTTTGGTGGGTTGTAAGCCGTTCTTATCCACCAGGCAGGGCACCTCCACACAACAGTCATTGGGTAAATTTTGGATCAATCCTTCATTGGTTACATTCCCATAAATAACGCAGGGCTTCCCGGTTTCCATCGCATTGATGATTTTCGCACCATATTCATTAGAAGGTGCTTGATGCCCTATACCCCCTAATAATTGCGCGGCATAAAGTATTTCATCACCTGTCGCACCTGCTGCGGCCAGTCGTTCAGCCATTGCAACCTGATCAATGGGGTGATCTGGATTTTGGATCTTCCCTCGCATGACTTCCCAACCCGCAATTTGCACTTCACAACGGCGGAGGTATTCATCCAAAGGGATATTGTATTTCTCAATCAAGTCCGGTCGATTTTGTTTGATGAACCAGGGTGTGTATTCAGATAAATGCTCACTTGATTCGGTGACAAAATAACCAAGGCGTTTGAAAATATCAAATCGTACCCGATCGTGATCTGGAACCCGACCTTCCTGGATAAGCTCCCTTAGTTTGGGATATAAGTCTTTCCCTTGATGCTCAAAACGTAAATAAAACGCCATATGGTTAATCCCGGCGCAAATAAAATTGATCTCATCTGCGGGCAAACCCAACAATCCGGCCAGATAACTCGCTGTGCCCTGGACGGAGTGACATAAACCCACAGTGCTAATTGGCGTTGCCTGGTTAATTGCCCTAGTCACCATCGCCATCGGGTTGACATAATTGAGTAAAAATACATCCGGACACAATTCAACCATATCACGGCACATCTCTAAATATACCGGGATGGTACGCAGCCCGCGCATAATCCCACCAATACCTAAGGTATCAGCAATGGTCTGGCGCAAACCAAATTGCTTGGGGATTTCAAAGTCTCGGATCGTCGCCGGACGATAGCCACCGATCTGGAACATGCCGATGGCATAATCCGCGCCTTTTAGTGCCATTCGACGGTCAAGATGTGCTTCAATCACTGGGTGAACGCCCAAAGATTGGGCTATTTGATGGCTGATTTTCTCAGTGGCTCCTAATCTTTCTGGGTCAATATCGTGCAAGGCAATCACAGAGTCTGCTAAGGCAGGGTAATTGAGGATGTCATTCAACAGATTAAGTGCAAAGACAGTGCTNCCNGCACCCAAAAAGACAATTTTNGGCATTTTTNGACCTTTCCATCACTAGTTCAANGACTTCATCCAGATTATGAACATTCAAGTGTGCTATTTACACCAAAAATAATTGTTGGTAGAAATTTAGCCACAGTATCGTATAATTATAATTGTAAGCGAGTATCATTAATACACTGGCCATCAAAAACACAAATAGCGAAAAAATGGTATCGAATTCTCCGGATCCTCAATTTGAACAACAACCCAATTCAAGTGGTTCGCCGCCATGGAACTGGACAACAAAACTTGTTGTCGGCCTGGCGATCGCCGCAATTGCCACTTGGTTGCTGGTTAGGTTCCAAGCTTTTCTTGGACCCATCATTTCTGCTTTCATTTTAGCTTATCTTATTTATCCCATCGCTTCCTTTCTCCATAAAAAGATAAAAATACCCTGGCGGATATCCGTTACAATCATTTACATCATTTTATTTCTCAGCCTTGCCGGGTTAGCCACCTGGGGTGGTTTTGCTTTGGCCGACCAAATTCAGAATCTGATCCAATTCATCGAAAATAATATCGACCAATTACCCGATTTAGTGACAAATTTAACCTCTCAGACTTACCAAATTGGACCTTTCACCTTTTCACCCTCGGGCATCAACTGGGAAGATCTCAGCAACCAAATTGTGAACACTGTTCAACCGATTATTGGACGGATCGGCTCAATCGCCAGTTCATTTGCAACAGGCGCGGCTAGTACCGTATCATGGATCCTGCTGATCTATTTAACCTCTTACTTTCTCCTGGCCGAATCTGAGGGTATCTCAAGGTCAATGGTGCAAATCAGAATTCCTGGATACCAGAAGGATTTTGAGCGCCTTGGGGATTCTTTGAATCGTATCTGGAATGGCTTCTTTCGTGGCGAGATCATTGTGGTCATTGTCTCCTTTTTCATATACATCATCTCCCTTGGGGCGCTCGGCGTGCAATTTTTCTTTGGTTTGGCCTTGATTGCAGCCTTTGGACAATTGATCCCCTATATTGGCGCATGGATTACCTGGATCACCTTTGGGCTGGTGGCTCTGCTACAGTCGAGCACGCCTTTTGGCCTTCCTCCTGGCATCTATATGCTTATTGTTTTAGGCGTTTCCATGTTTTTCAACACGATTATCGACAACATTGTTCGCACGACCGTTATGGCTGAAAATCTAAAAGTGCACCCAGCCATGGTCTTGGTCGGTGCCCTCATCGGTGTACAACTATTCGGTTTCATCGGTATTGTCATCGCAGCACCTGTGGTGGCGAGTTTCGCGCTATTGCTTCACTATGTCATCAATAAACTTAACGACCAAAATCCATGGAAAGATTACGATTTACAGAAGGTCAGGAACAAATCAAAAATCGTCATGTTTTTGCAACAAAGTTGGGAAAAGTTTAATAATTGGATCGGACAAAAACTTAAGCGAATACAAGATCGATTTTCCAAAGCAGACTCAAAAAACAGCACATCAGACACCGATCCTGCCACCTCAGTTGAGGAGGAATAACCCATTCTTTATAAGAGAACAACCTTTCGCCTTGATGATTAATTCCTCTTTTATGGTTCCAGTCCTTTGGACGCAATCTATAAATGTGATATAAATAAATATAGTTCCTAAAAATAATTAAACCAATTAAGGAGACCCTCAATGGAAGACTCAAACGAACCGAAAACAACCACAATTGCTGAAACTGATAATTATCTCGCCTGGAAAGCGGAAGAACCCGATGGTGAGACCACCTATCACCTTGAATTGAACAACATCACTTTGCACTTCTTCAAAGAGGAATGGCAAGAATTTTTGGATCTTGTTGATCTCGTATTAGATGAAGACGCCTAATACGGACACTTAAAGTTATTTCACATCTATTTCCAGCGTCTCTCAAAGAACAAAGTCGAAAATGGCTTGCTAAGCTTTCTGATATATATGACAATCGTCAATATGAGGCAGAAGCGGCAAAAATAAAATTGTTGGTAAGCCTCACCCTACCCTCTCCGAGCTATGGGAGAGGGTCTTTTTCTATGCTTCCAACATCATCCACCGACTGCTAATGCCAAGACTAATACCTTAAGTGAGCCTGTTTAACCGCAAAATTTGTTCGAGAACAATAATAAAGACTGTCGAAGATGGCAGTCTTTTCTGATATTAAGTGTCAATCAGTTGACAACTCTCAACTTATAAGTTGACTTCCATCCAAATGAGGGTGCGAAACTCACCAAAGCCAAGCGCTCTAAACTGGGCACTGAAACGACCAGCGGGATAATCAATCGATAAAGGATGCCGTTGCGACAGTTTTTTACAGACTTTGACCAAAGCAGTTTGCAAGACTTTATCCTCATGTTCTTCAGAAATTGCTAACCAAAGATTATTGGCGTAAGTATCCGTTTTCTGCCAGGTGATGACGCCACAAAATTCGTCTTTATACTCTATCGACCAATGCCTATGATGCATCCCATCCAAAGCATTAACGATTTTCTGGAATAATCCTGGCGTAAATCTGGAAAAATTGACCGGGAGATTCCAACGAATATTCCTGGGATAAGCAATTTCAAGCAGGGTTTTTTGTGCAGACCAGTATGCTGGCCTATGGCGAATCAATGTGATATCTGGATCCAATTCTTCTTTATAATGAATCAGAGCTTTAGGCTTAATCCGCCAGGTGGTGCGAAATGCGCGCGCTTTGAACCCTAACGCATGATAAAGCGCAATAGCTGCAGCGTTATCATCCCGCACTTGCAACCACACGCGGTTGGCGTTTTGTCGGCGTAAATGACTCAGAGCTCGCCTCGTCAGTGCTTTGGCGATGCCCCGTCTGCGATAGTC
>P_1C_Sed_3_UnCtyDRAFT_1000135_pt1 | contig 14388 bp, 15 predicted proteins | sample Pon1CUnioCityCA_FD_10233 | JGI IMG/M metagenome (IMG submission 10233) | reverse complement strand
GACAGCCATAGGCTCCCGTATCGCTGAGGCAGTACATCTCATTGGCTGTGATTGTTCCGTCCTTCTTCACGCCGGTTTTAACCCTGATCCGCATTGGATGGCGTGTGCGGGATGCAACAAATTCCTCTTCACGAGTCATCTCATAAAGCACCGGCCGCCCGGTGGCAATGGTCAAATGTGCAGCGACATCTTCAATCAGGACTTCTTGCTTACCACCAAACCCGCCCCCGATCCGGGGTTTAATGACCCTGATCCGCTTGATCGGCAGGTCCAAAACCGGGGCAATTTGTCGCCGGACATGAAATGGAACCTGTGTGCTGGTGCGAATTACCAGGCGGTCATCTTCATCCCAATAAGTGAGGGTGACATGCGGCTCAATATAAGCCATCTGCACTTTGGGCACTTCGTATTCTTCTTCATAGATCTGATCTGCTTCAGAAAAACCTTGTTCGACATCACCAATATCGATCCTGATTTCAGCAGCAATATTTTTAGACGGGTCTGACTCGTCGAAATCCACAAATTCAGGTTCATCATGAATAATCGGTGCCCCTTCGTCCATCGATTTTGCAGGATCAAGAACATGGGGTAATACCTCGTAATCAACCCTGATCAATTTCAACGCTGCTTCAGCAATTTCTGCTGTCTCAGCAGCAACAAAAGCTACCCTGTCACCCACAAATCGAACTTTTTTATCCAGTGAAAAGGTGTCTAAGGGACCCGGTATCGGGTGGGATTGTCCAGCTGTGGAATAGGCGACTCTGGGAAGATCTTTCCAGGTTAACACCGCAGCCACACCTTCCAATGCTTCAGCTTCTGAAGTGTCAATGTTTTTTATCAACGCATGGGCATGGGGACTGCGCAGCACCTTTGCAATCAGCATATCTCGCTTTTCAAAATCCGCTGTGAATGCCGGTTTTCCCTGTACTAGTTTGACTGCGTCGACCTTTGGTTCTCCATGTCCTACTGTTTTCATTTTTGCCCGTGGATCGATGACTTTCAATTTCGGAAAGACCTTTGTATCGGTTAATACAGCCCCGCCGTCATCACATGGTGCAAGTGTCCTTCCTTCGCCAGGTTCTTCACTAAAATCAATGACATCTGAGATATCTATTGGCTCATCAATTGGGGGAACCTGCTCACCTCGCAAAATTGCTGCTGCTCGCATCACCGCCTGTACCGGTTTTAGATACCCCGTGCAGCGGCATAATACCCCGGACAGGGCTTCTCGAACCTGTGTTTCAGTTGGAGAGGGTTCTCTTTCCAGTAAGGCTTTAGCAACCAGTACCATAGCAGGTGTGCAGTAACCACATTGAATCGCACCTGTATCCACAAAGGCTTGTTGGATAACACTCAATCCCTCTGTTTTCTTCCATCCTTGATCAGGGTGCTCCCCAACATCTTCAACAGTCTCAATGAGATGGTCTTCAGCTTGTGCTGTTAGCATCGTACAGCTGTTTACAGGACGACCATCAAATAAAATCGTACAGGCGCCGCACTCACCCTTTTGGCATCCGCCGCTTTTGATGCTGAAAAAACCTAACCGACGCAGAGTATCTAACAGTCGTTCACTGGCTGGCACATTCAAAGGATAATATTGATGATTGATGTTCAGTGTGACTTGCATCTTAGACCTCACTCTCTTTAATCGCATCGATTCGTTCCAGGCAGCGTAATGCCAGCTTAGCGGCAACATTTCTGCGATAGTCGGCTGTCGCCCATTTGTCAGCCGCCTCTGCGTAAGCATCCCGAGCGGCAGCGTCCGCGCCCGGGCTTTCGGTGCCGTCCATTGCAACAATCGGCATCTTACCATAACCACCGAGGACGATCCTTGTCCTCCCGGATCCCCATTGTGCCGCAGCAACAATCAAAATCGGTCTATCCTTTGGTGATCGGGCAACGTATTCAAAGGTTAAGTAGGAATGTAAGTGCCATTCCATAGATGTCATCAAAACCCCGGGAGCCTCAATGTCTCGTAGAGGCAGCCAATTCCCCATCTGAACCCGCTTAGGTCCCGGCTCCCATGTGAGGGTTGCATCAAGCGCCAGTAAAACTGTCGATAAAATTGATCGACCATCAGCACTTACCAGCCAACCGCCTAATGAAGCCATATTGCGAATGTTCTGGTTGGAATCAATACTGACAGCACGCTTAATTTCCGGATGAATTTCTTCATGGCCAAGGAGTGTCTCAAGCCGAACCATTGCTCCAACTTTCACACCTTGACCTTCAACCCCGATTTTGTCCAAACCCGCAGACTGTAAATCTACGACACCGTCATAATCCATTCGATGACGGCTAATTTTGGTCCCACCGCCAAGGGGCGATAAAAACTTTTCCCGATCAGTCAATAATTTTAAAGCGTCTTCAAGGGACTCTGGTCGATAATATTCTTTGATCATCACTCCTCCTTATCCGGGTAGACATGCCAACCCTGTGCTTCCAGATCAACACCTGCTGTTTCCTCTTCAGGAATATCAACTAAGACCAATTCAGCTTCAGCTAATACTTCCCCGTCTAAATTTCGAATTTCACTATGTGCCTTGGACACCCGTCCCCGTCGTTCAATTGCTTCGCCATGAACAACCAGGGGGGTTTCAATTGGAACAGGTTTACGATAGCGGATGTTTAATTGGGCTGTCACCATAAAGGGATGCTGATTATCCATATAGGCTCGACCGCCTGTTTCATCCAATATAGCAGCAATGATACCGCCATGAACAATTCCTGGATAACCCTCAAATTTATCAGGTAAATTGATCTCAGCATGGGCATGACCTGCAGAAAGTGTGTAAAAATCCAATTTTAAGCCTGCAGGATTTTCTCTCCCACAAACAAAACAATTTTTAGAGCCTGGCTGCTTATTCTTCATATTATTTTGTTGCAAAAGTATCAATCAAAACCTTGACATTGCCTCCAACCGGGTAAAGAACAGGACAGGTTGCCCCGTTGTCAAGATATTGCTGGACTTTCGCTCTTGCCTCGTCTGGCGTTCCGCTTGCAGTAATCCGATGAACAAGATCGTCCGGTACCAGGTGTTTTGCTTCTTGAATTTGTTCATGGGTGGCAGGCCAACCCAGAATTGATTGAATTTCTTTGACGACATCCATTGATACACCAGAAGCTTTTGCAATATGGGGTTGTTGAGCAAGATATTGGGTCAGGAGTTCGCGGCTGGTTTCAATCGCCTCATCGCCATCTTCATCCACTGAACAAACCACAAGCTGAGGGCGATCAAGGTCAGCCAGGGTTCGCCCAGATTCCTTCAACCCTTTTTGTAATTGATCAATTGCATGTTCGTTGTATTCCGGTGGAACACAGTAATTCAATAACGCGCCGTCGGCAATTCTACCTGTCAACTGGAGCATTTTTGGTCCTGTCGCGCCAATATAAATTGGGACATTACGGGGCTCTCTCCTGCCGTGGACGACATCCAATTCAATCCCGTTGACATGGACATAATCACCGTCAAATGTCACCCGTTCCAGGTTGAGCAACCGCCGCAGGACAATCACCGTTTCTTCCATAGCGGTCAAGGGACTCTTCCGGTCAATGCCCACATTTTTGGCTAAGGGATCCCACCAGGCGCCAATACCGCAAATGATACGGTCAGGAGCAAGGTCATCCAGTGTCAAATAAGTGGCGGCTAATAAACCAATATTACGAGTCCAATTGTTGATAACACCAGACCCAATTTTTATCTCTTCTGTTACAGCAGCATAAGCCGCCATTGGCACAATTGCATCTCTCACGAGTCGGCTTTCAGCTTGCCAAACAGCTTCAAAACCCCTTTCTTCTGCATATTGGACATAATCTAAACCATCTCTGAGATCATGTGCGTCCTGTAAATATAAGGCAACCCTTTCAATCATTTTTTTCATCCTTTTTATCTAGAGACAAATTCCGGAACTAAACCGGCAGAACCGCGTCTGCTTTTAATATCGCATAGTCTTCTGGAATATCCAAATCCAATGCAATTCTTTCATTTTCATAAACGATCAAATCAGCGCCCTTTTCTTTGACCAGTGCACAGTGTTTATCAAAAGAAGCCTGCCCGAAGGAAAAGGTGATTAAATCTGGTGGATCAATCAACAGCATATTGGTACCTTCTCGCCTGCGGTCTGGCGATATCACAGCAGTTGGCGCTGGGGTACGGGCATTCAAGAACCCCCTGACATCATCAGCAGTCAATAACGGCAGATCTGCTGGAACAATTAATACACCCTCAGTTGACATCGCCATTGAAAACAGCGATGCACGTCTTAAGGCATTATTCAGCTCTGGTGTGCCATTTTCTGTTACCGTTCGAACATCCAGATCTCTTGATTCTGTCAAGACATCCGAATCACGGCTGACCACCAGGATATCAGATATGCTTTCTACTTTTTTTAATACTTCTATTGTATGTATAAATAAATGGTGATTAAGTTGATATCGTTCTTCTTCGGATAAAATTTCTGAAAGTCGGGATTTCCCCCGGCGAAGGGGTTTCACGGGGACAATTGCCCATAGCGTCATTTGGTTATCGGCTCCTGTTGAGGATCGTTTCTCCAAATTGCAGTAAATCTTTTGCTAATCGGAGTCGATCCTGGTTATTCTTCATTAAAATATCAGTAACTAATGCAATTATACGCCATCGCTCAATTTTTTCCAATTCAGCACGATCCGAATTATCAATAATAAAACCTGTCAATAAATCCTGATAATGCTTAGCAACCGCTGAGGCACAGGGTTGAATTCCCAACTCCTGGTAAATTTTTGCTGCAGGTCCCTTAATTGCTTTCCCGCCGATCAAAGGCGACACAGCAATCACAGGCTTTTGAGAAATTGCATCCCGGTAACCAGGGATCGCCAGAATTGGATCAATGCTGACCCAGGGATTTGATGGTGCAAAAACCACAAGATCGCAAGCCTTAATCGCTTCTAAAACTTTCGGGGTTGGGTCTGGCTGCCTCAATCCCCCGAAATTCAAAATGATCGACAACCGGCTTACATTTTTGATGAACGAAATATTCCTGGAAACCCAGGATATCCCCATTTATTNTATGAACCATGGTTCTGACTGGTTCTTCACTCATTGGATAAACAGTNTGCTTTATCCCCCATATTCCGCAAAATTCCNTCGTGATCTCAGATAATTTTCGCCCATCAATTAATTGAGCTGTCCTGATAAGGTGTGTTGCCAAATCCTTATCGCCAAGCCTGAACCATCCTGGACCTCCAACGACTGCAATTTCGTTAAAAGTCACCCAGGATTCATCGTCCCTGCCCCAACCTGTTTTAGGATTTGCAATTTCTGCCAGGGTGTAACACACGGTGTCTAAATCCGGGCAGATGTACAATCCTAAATACTCGAAATCATCCCCTGTGTTGACAACGATGCTCAAATCATCCGGAGGCAAGACCATTGCCAACCCATGAACCAGTTTTGCACCCCCCACCCCACCTGCCAATGCAACAACCTTCATTTTGCCCCCTATCCCTTTTCTGGAAATCGCTGCAGGATTTTGCCAATTTTTTTATCTTCGCTCTCAGCAATGTCGATGCTCGTCATGGTAACCGATAGCTCCATCTGTTCAAATGCGTAGGCATTTACAGCACAAGCGAGTTTTTCTTTATCAATATCCTTCAATGCCAGGGTGATATGCGGCATCCACAAGGAAGGAGAATAATACATATTTAATTTTCGGCAGTGCGGCCCAATTTTGTCCCAAATTTCCTGATGAAGATGAATCATATCGATTGTTTTGACCATCGGCAGGAAAAGAACGGGAAGCGTTCCAGAAAAAATACCTAAACCAAAAGTGAAAGTCCTGATCGCCGGAACCTGCAAAATCATCGATTCTAAGATCAACCCGGTCTGTTCCAGATCCATTTCATCAGCAATCAGCCAGGTGAAGTGTGGTGTGGGGAGTGTGTAAATTTCATCCAAACCACATACTTCACATAAATTTTGCCAAATCTTGCTGACAGTTTCAGAGGAATGCTCGTCGATTTCACTTATGATGGCATACATGGTTCACCTGAATAAATCCTTATCTTTAGGTCTAATTAATTCCTGGAGGTTTGATTCCCGCAATGAATATGGGAAACCTCTTGCAAGGATGACCGGGGTACCCTCCCTGGCTTGCCCCATCACCAACGAAGCCCCAGCTGCCAATTCATCCGCCGCCGCCACCTGGGTAACCCGAAGACGATAATCAAATAAATCCGCTTTCCCGCGTAAATCAACCAGACCGGGTAAACCTGATAAGCCAATCGCCACGCCCACAGTCCCCAAACGCCAGGCGCGCCCATGGGAATCGATGATCAGAACCCCAATTTTTAATTGATAGCGAGCCTCCAGGCTTTTTCTTATGACTTCGGCAGATAGATCGGGATCCTCAGGAAGAAGCAACACCCAATCCTCTTCTTCGCCCCAGGGACCATTTACGTTTGAATGATCAATACCGGCATTTGCACTGACGAATCCTAATTTGTGTTGAACAATAATCAAATTTTCTCGTGTTCGGAGCACATCCTGGCTCTCGGATAAAATCAAATGGATCAGTCGGGGATCTTTCCCTGTAAGNTCGGCATAATGCAGGGCATCTTCTGAAGGCTCTACGGTTGTCAGGTTAATCATCCGACCTTCAGCTTTCGAGACAATTTTCTGTGCAATAATAATGATATCCCCATCTGTGAGTTTGATCCCATTATCATCCAGGGATTGAGCAATTATTTCCACCAGGTCATCACCCTGCTGGATTAAAGGAAAATCCAGCAAAGGCATTAGGGTCAGCGTCATATTAATCCCGCTCAGGAATGCCTGTAATCTGAATGCCGGAGGCGTGGACTTTGTGCTGGATGTTCAAACCGATCAAAATTGAGGTTAAACCTTCTACCACCACACAGTTTTCAATTGGACCAGCATCCCATCCTTTCAGGCCTGTGTCAGCCACCAAACCCAACACCACCTCCCTAGCCGCTTTCCCCTTTCCTGAAACAAGAACGTCACAATCCACTTTGTCTTCACTAAGCAAACGCTCATGGGAGATATTTTGAAAAGCATCCACTACACTGCAGTTTTCCCCAAGAATCGCTTGTGCTTCCTGGGCAACGGAACCCTCCGGGGGCATTTGGACTTTTGTCACCTTTGGCGGGACAATCGGCACAACAACATCGATCACAATTTTGCCGTTCAGGACATCTTTTAATGATTCTAATGTTGGTCGATGTGCAGCGTAAGGTACGGTGATGACTGCAATATCACAAGCTTCTACAGCATCACGATTCTCCATACCCCTTAATAAATCAGCTTCTTCTCCCAGCAATTCATTGACCGTATCAACCGCTCTTTGTGCCTTTTCATATTGACGGGAACCAATGATGACCTCATGCCCCGCCTTCAGCCAGCGGTAAGCTAAACCCTTTCCTTCTTTTCCTGTACCGCCTACTATACCAATCCGATAATGCTTTTTTGAGTTTTCTGCCATTTAATATGTCCTCATTTCTTATTTGCTATGGCTTTAAAGTGATCCCAGGTTTCTTTTGAGATCGCCAACGCATTTGCTGCAATTTCCTGCTCATTTAACGTCAATAGTTCCCTATGATACATCAAAGGCTTCCCTGCGACAATTGTCGCCGTCACCATGCTCTCCTGGAATCCAAACAGAATATGCCAGGGGAGATTGTCAGCAGATAACGGTGTAAATGGGTGATAGTCAACGAAAATCAGATCTGCTGCAGCGCCTTCACTGATTTCACCTATTGGCAAACCATCAAATATACCGGTCACCAGGCTGGCATTATTCTCCACTGCAATTTGCCGAACAGTATACCCCCCCATCCGCTGTGGGTCACGATTCTCACTTTTATGGAGCAAGTATGCCGCTTTCCATTCCTGCCACATTGTATTTGAAAAGCCGTCATTCCCCATACCGACCCGCACCCCAGCATCGAGCATTTTCTCAATCGGTGCTACACCAACGGCGTTGTTCATGTTGGATCTCGGTTGGTGGGTTAACCATGAGCCTCTTTCTGCCAGACGTTGAATTTCATGATCATCCAAATGGATCCCATGCGCCAGGATGGATTGTGGCCTTAAGATTTCGAACTGATCCAGGCGGTGAACAACCCTTTTTCCGGATTTCTCTAAACTATCTATCTGGTCAGCCTCCCCCTCAGCTGCATGGATATGAAATCCAATCCCCTCAGGGCAAACCTCAGCAACCCTTTCGAGGGTTTCATCAGAAAGAGTCAGGCTGGCATGAAGACCAAAATGGGCTCTGAGATTTTGGTCAGCCAGATTTCTCTCCTGAATTCTGCGAATAAAGCGCAGGTTTTCTTGAATCCCAGCTTCGGCTTTTTCAGGTCCATCCCGATCTGTGACCTCATAGCACAGAGATGCCCGAATTCCGGACTGGTTGACTGCCTCAGCGATGATATCTAACGAACCATCGATGGCATTGGGAGATGCATGATGATCGATCAATGTCGTTGTGCCATGTTTGATGGCATCCACCAAACACACCAATGCCGAATAGCGGATACCCTCTTCGTCCAAGGCTTTATCTAAATTCCACCATAACTTGTCCAAAATTTGGGTAAAGGTCTTTGGCGCATCCCCAGGGATTCCAAGCCCCCTTGAAAAGGCGCCGTAAAAATGGGTGTGGGCACAAATATTACCGGGCATAACAAACTGGCCGTCAGCATCCAGCTGTTGTTCATCCGGATAAGCTTCGATCAACTCCTTTTGAGGCGCAATCTTTTGAATTATGCCCTCCCGAACCAACAAAGCCCATCCCTCTCCATAGATCCGGTTTTGCTGACCCCAAGTAATCAATTTTCCATTAATAATTAGCATGGCTGCCCCTTGTTAGTGAAAAAATAATATTTTTGGTACTTGAAAAATTATAGCACAAGCCGCCATTGGAACAGGGTATTTATTTTAGCGAATCCAGGCAAAATTCAACAACGCGGATACCTGTACGATGCTATAATCGATGAAGCATTCAAGGATTAATATCATGAAACAGGACGAAACCGCAATATCAAAAGAAATAAATCTCGGATTGAGGTTGTTCAGACAGGAGGAATATTATGAAGCTCACGAAGCCTTTGAAACAGCCTGGAGGAATACACAAACGCCAGACAGAGAACTTTACCGTGCTTTATTACAAGTTAGCGGTGGTTTTTTTCGCTTAAAACAAAATCGCCCAAAGGCGGCAAGAAAATTCTTTATGCATGCCTTAAGATGGTTGGCACTCTTTCCAGATGAACATCTTGGCTTTGATGTAAATCAATTAAAAACAGATTTAAATCTCATCATCCATACCCTCGATCGTGGCCAGGTTGACCATGAGGCGTTTAAACAGATTCTACATCCTTTAGACAGGTAGGAAATTAAAATATATGAAAATTCTGCTAACAGGCTTTGAAACCTTTGCGGATCATCCCGTTAACCCCAGTCAGGAATTTTTAAAACAACTTCCTGAAAAAATCGAACCAGATATAAATCTTCTAAAATTGATTTTGCCAGTGGATCATCAATCCGCACCCGGGATGATCGTAAAGGAAATTAGTGAGAAGAAGCCTGATGCCGTTATTGCTTTTGGTTTAGCAGCTGGCAGGGCGAAGCTGTCCCTTGAACGAGTGGCTGTCAACCTGTTGGATTTCAAAATCCCCGATAATACAGGTGCTGTAATATCAGACAAACCTGTGATTCCAGAGGGACCGGCTGCCTATTTCACCACTTTACCAATACGTGCGATGCTCCTTGCACTGATAGATACCGGCATCCCGGCAGAAATTTCACTTAGCGCTGGAAGTTATTTATGCAACCAGGTTTTTTATACAATGATGTATGAAATTTCAATCAATTGCCACCAAATCCCAGCTGGGTTTGTCCACCTCCCATCATCCCCAGAAGCTGCAGCTAAAAGCCAAAAATCTTTACCATCCATGGATTTAACTTCGGTTCTTGAAGCAGCAAAGATCCTGGTTAGAATTTTGGCTGACAATTGATAGATTTATTAATCTACTTTATCTTATAAGAAAATTTTTCCTTAATAATGCTGTAATCAATCAAGGAGCGTTTTAAAATGAATAGAATTGTCTTTGAAAAAACCAGCCAGGTAAAAGAATTACTTGATGAATTTGGGATTGATCTCTGGTTGACATTTGTCAGGGAGACCAGNGCAAGCATGGATCCGGTTCTTCCGCTTATTTACGGTGAAGCAGATCTTACCTGGCAAAGTGCACTGCTTTTCTCAAAAGATGGTTATCGGTGTGCAATTGTTGGCCGCTTTGAGGTTGAAACTGCGGAAAACACAGGTGCGTTTGACCGTGTAATCCCTTACGATGAATCCATACAACCTGCCCTGCTGAAAGAGCTCAACCGGATAAATGCCAGTCAAATTGCAATAAACATCTCCAGGGATGATGTCCTCGCCGATGGCCTATCACACGGCATGTACCTCAACCTGATGGAGATCTTGAAAGACACACCTTTCAAAGACAGGATCCTCCCAGCTGAGAAAATCATCCGGGCATTGAGGGGCAGAAAGACAAAAACTGAACTAGAGCGGATCAAGAAGGCTATTGAAACCACCTTAAATATCTACGCTATAACATTTCCAAAAATCCAGGTTGGCATGCGGGAAATTGATGTCGCGCAATTGATGCACATCGAAGTCGAAAAGCTTGGCTTGGGATATGCCTGGCCAAAAGGAAATAACCCGGCAGTGAACACAGGTCCCAATTCACCCGTTGGACACAATGCACCAACGGATTTACAAATCGAACCCGGTCACCTGCTCCATTTTGATTTTGGTGTCCGTGAGAATGGATACTGTGCTGATATTCAGCGGATGGTTTATGTCCGTAAACCAGAAGAAAAGGATATTCCAGAGGCTGTCCGGAAGGGATTTGATACCGTTGTCAAAGGGATCGAGGCTGCTTTTTCCATCATCAAACCTGGTGTTCTTGGCATTGAAATCGACAGGGCTGCCAGACAGGCAGTAACGGAGGCTGGTTACCCGGAATACAAATATGCCACCGGTCATCAATTAGGTCAATTGGCACATGACGGCGGTGGCATTCTGGGTCCAAACTGGCCCAGGTATAGAGATCTGCCCTTTATGCCGGTGGAGGAAGGTCAGGTATATACACTGGAACCGGGATTGATGGTGCCTGGTTATGGTTATGTTGGGATTGAAGAGGATATTTTGGTAACTAAAGATGGGGCAGAATTTCTTTCACCACTGCAAACTGAATTGATCGTCATCAATTAACAAAATCTGCGCGGAGCATATACAAAATAAGACAGGAATAGTGCAAAAAAAGAGAGACATCACACTCCTGCATGTCTCTCTTTTGTTTTTAGATTTTATTTTTGTGACTATTCTTCAATAATTTCAATCGATTCGATCGCAACGCCAGGCGCATCAGGATTGGAGGGATCCCTTTGGGGAATCGAAAATACTACCTCCATCCCCTCCTCAACTTCGCCGAAGACGCTGTGTTTATCATCCAACCAGGGTGTGGGTACATGGGTGATGAAAAATTGGGAACCGTTGGTATTCGGTCCCGCATTAGCCATGGAGAGTATCCCGGGCTTGTTGTGCCTGAGATCAGTATCGAACTCATCCTTAAACCTGTAACCGGGGCCCCCCGAACCGGTACGGGTGGGATCGCCGCCCTGAACCATAAAGTTCATAATAACTCGATGAAAGATGGTGTCATCGTAAAAACCCTCTTTCGAAAGGAACACAAAATTGTTCACTGTTTTTGGAGCTTTATCTTGGAATAAATTAATCTTGATATCACCTTTTTGTGTATGGAGTACCGCTTTGTAATCTTTCTCAGTATTGATTTTCATTTCTGGCGGACTTGACCATCTTTTTGTTTCGCTTGCCATGATAACCTTTCTATTAAGTGCTGATGAGATAAATTTCTTATTGTGTAATTTCGTAAAGTTCTAAAAGAACGCCGTTTGCAGCTTTTGGGTGGATAAAGGCCATGCGACGACCGGGAAGATCTATCGGTTCCTGGTTAATCAGCCTGACTCCTTTTTCGTTGAGAATATTTAACATACCTTCAATATCATCCACTTCCAGACAAATATGGTGCATCCCCTCGCCCCGCTTTTCAAGGTATTTTGCCAATCCAGAATCTGGATCTGTCGGCTCAACTAATTCTACTTCACCCTCTCCCACCGGTAAAAAGGCAACATTTGAAGCCTGGGAGGGGACATCTTCAATGTGATCCAGTTCCAACCCCAGCTGATCTCTCCAAAAGGTCAGGGCGGATTCGATATTTTCAACAACAATTGCCACGTGGTTCATTTTTTTAATTTTTGCCATGTAAAATTCCTCCATTTTAAATAAATGTAGGGGGTTGATATTCACCCCACACATCTCTGAGGACGTTGCAAATCTCACCCAGNGTGACNTCATTTTCTGCACAGGTGATGAAAAGCGGCATCAGAGGGTCATCCCCTTTTGCGGCATTTTTCTAATTGTGTAAGCAATGATTGAACTTTCTGATTGTCCCGGTTTTCCCGCAGTTCAGCTAATTTTTGGTGCTGATTTTGTTCAACTTGCGGGTCCACCTTCAATGACTCAAGCTCAATTTCTTCCTCTACTTGAAAATCATTGACGCCAACCACTATTTCTTCGCCGCTCTCAATCGCGCGCTGGGCGTGGTAGGCAGCATCTTGAATTTCACGCTGCATGAAACCGGTTTTAATAGCTGGTAAAGCACCACCCAATGCATCAATCTGATCAATATAGTCTCGGGCAATCGCTTCTATTTGATCTGTCAAAGATTCTATCAAATAAGATCCAGCCAAGGGGTCAACGGTATCTGCCACGCCCGATTCATGGGCGATAATTTGTTGGGTCCTCAAGGCGATCCGAACTGATTTTTCTGTTGGCAGCCAAAGTGCTTCATCCATACTGTTGGTATGCAGGGATTGGGTCCCGCCCAGTACAGCGGACAATGCCTGTAAAGTCACCCGGACAATATTATTTTCCGGCTGCTGGGCTGTTAATGTCGACCCGGCAGTTTGTGTATGAAATCGCAGCCGACAGGACTTTTCATCCTTTGCTCCGAAACGCTCTTTCATAATACGAGCATAAAGACGTCGAGCTGCTCTAAATTTTGCCACTTCCTCAAAGAAGTTATTGTGCGCATTGAAAAAGAACGACAGCTGATTGGCAAAACCATCAATCTCCAGCCCAGCATCAATTGCTGCCTTGATGTAGGCAATGGCATTAGCTAGTGTGAAAGCAACTTCCTGGGCAGCGGTAGATCCTGCTTCCCGAATATGGTATCCCGAAATGCTGATCGTATTCCAGCGCGGCACATCGTTCTTACAATACTTGAACACGTCAGTGATTAAGCGCATCGATGGTTCAGGTGGAAAAATATAAGTCCCCCTGGCAACATATTCTTTTAAGATATCATTTTGGATTGTCCCGCGCAATTTATTTAATGGAACCCCTTGTTTTTTGGCGACAGCAATGTAAAAAGCCAATAGTATTGAAGCGGGTGAATTGATGGTCATACTTGTGGAAACTTTATCCAGGGGAATGTTCTTGAAAAGCGTCTCCATATCCCCCATGGATGAAATTGATACGCCGACTTTTCCGACCTCGCCCTGAGCCATGGGGTCATCCGCATCATAGCCAATCTGAGTTGGCAAATCGAAAGCGACAGACAGACCCGTTTGGCCCTGACCTAAAAGATAACGGTACCGCTCATTTGATTCTTCGGCGGTGGCATAGCCTGCATATTGGCGCATTGTCCATAACCGACCCCGGTACATAGTTGGTTGAACGCCTCTGGTGAAGGGGTATTCACCCGGGAAACCCAAGGCGTCAAGATAATTTTCTGTTTCAGGAGGGATCATCACAGGCGGCAAATCGATACCTGATGAGGTCTTGAAGGTTTCTTTTCGTTCAGGGTATCGATTGACCAGCGGTTCGTAAGTTTCTCTTTTCCATCGATTTTTTTCTTCTTTTAATGCCATATGCACCTCAAATGATCGCTTGTTAACCTTCACCAAGTATACCCGAATTCAGTCCAACTCATTTATATAAATCTCACGAGATAGTAATGAAGAATCAATAATGGAGATAGTAAAAGATATTATGAAATAATCACTTTACATGAGGTGGGGGCTCAACCTTCTGAGCCTCTGCGATAAATATTTTATTTTTATAGAAATATGGAAGGATGTCGAAAGGGATTTCATTGAGTTTTTATAATAACAACCTTTTAACAAGTTTTTCAAGATTCTTTGACAGGGTGATGTCAAGGCAAAGTTAAAGAGTCCTATAGTTCAGCAAAGTAGAAATGTCCTAATCAGGAACACGGATAGGTTTTCCATTAATCCGATAGCCA
>P_1C_Sed_3_UnCtyDRAFT_1000131_pt1 | contig 14620 bp, 14 predicted proteins | sample Pon1CUnioCityCA_FD_10233 | JGI IMG/M metagenome (IMG submission 10233) | reverse complement strand
CCCCACGCTTCCCCGATAATTCCGCCTCATAGGCCGCTTCTAAACCCGCCGCACCGACCAGTTCATCCTGGCGATACCCCAAGCGTAGATAGGCATCCAGATCTTCTTCTGGGATATACAAACGATAGCCCAACACATGTGGCGCAACCCCACCATCGACATAGTATCGGGAGCGGAATTCATCAATCCTGATCCCCTTCAAATTTTGCATAGCCTCCATATAAGGCGTGAGGGCATCCTGGGAAAGGGTGATGATCGGTAAATACCAATCATCCGGTGTGGATTCAATCAGGGCTTCCAATTCTTCAGGGGTATAACCGCTGAATTCCGACAGTGTTTCATATAAAAGTTTCGCCTGGTCAGGTGAAATCTCGCCTGGTACCACGCCGACAGCAATGGCATTCTCATAAGCGGCCAGGTGCGCACCGCTGTTGTCAAAAATTCGACCCCGAGACGGGATCTCATGAACAAACTCAAGATGATACCCTTCCTGCAACTCAGGCAGGATTATTTGGGGATCCCATTGAACCCGCCATTGACCGCGGTCATTGGTCAGGTTCATCACGGTTTCTCGGCTCAACTCGCCAACGAGTAAGGTGTCAAAATCGACCCGGTAGGCAACCTCGGCATGGTCGCCCTCGGACAATGATGAAAGAATCCTGTAATCCAGGGAATCCAGTGTCAAGGTACTGGTAATATCTTGATAAACTACACTAAAAGCGTCCTCGTCAATGGCATCCTGGCTCAATGTCGTGAGCATCGCATACATCTGGTCGTAGTCTTCAACCTGCCATGCTTGGAGGTATTGGTTGGCAACCGCTTGGGCTGTTGCTGAGTCCGTAATATTCCCTGCAATGGTAGGCACCTGGTAGGTGGGTTCCTCGATCGTTGTGACGCACCCACTGATTAAGAACATCCCAATAATCAGGAGAAGATGAAAATTGTGAATCCACCTCTGAAATTTTGCCATGGGAAATGCCCTAAACCTTTCCCGATGGCGCCAGGTTCGGACAGGCATAATTTAATGCTGTCTGGCAGCGTTCTTGAAGCGCATCAGGCGGTTGTAAGCCAAATCCCTTTAGCCCCTCAGATAAGAGGCACAAGGGCAAGCCCATCACGGACGCATAACAGCCGTTCAACACTTCAACGGGATTAAAACCCTCATGCTGGATCGCATAGGCGCCGGCTTTGTCCATCGGATCACCAGTGGCAATATAGGCTTCAATTTCATCATCGGCATATTGGCGCATCTCAACATCCGTTGCACAGACTTCATTGAAAGAGTGACCTGATTGCGAGTCGATAATCGCAATGCCCGTGAAGACCTGGTGCGTTCTCCCCCGCAATTGCCGCAACATCCTAAAGGCCGCGTCTTTATCCGCGGGTTTGCCCAGTATCTCTGACCCGTCCACAACGATGGTATCAGCACCGATTATTAATCCGACCCCTTGTTCAGCGATTTTTTGGGCTTTTTCACAGGCCAGGCGCTTCACATACACCGCTGGTGTTTCCCCGGAGAGACGCGCTTCATCAATTTCTGCGGGTATCACCTCAAAAGGCCAACCAAACAACCCAAAAAGGGCCTTCCTGCGGGGAGAGTTTGATGCCAAAATAATTTTGATCATGGTTGGGATTCTATCACATCCACTTTAACACTTCTACATAGTAGAATTTTAATGAAAGCATTTTTATACACGACGGGAAATCTTACACAGACCGCACTATTGGTTAACAATCAATGAGACGTGCTAATTAGGAAAATATATCATCGAAAAATAATTTGAAAGACTGGAATATTGTTGCAAAGTAAAAGACCATTAAACCTCGCGACGGATTTGAAAACTGTCAAAATCTCGAGCAACATGCACATCCTGGAAAATCACTCGGGCTTCATCAAAAACATCTCGTTCACGGTACCTTCGAGAAAGGTGCGTCAGGAACAATTCCTTCACATTGGCGTTTTTCGCCAGGGTTGCAGCCTGCGCGGCTGTGAGATGATCAAAACGCTTGGCTAAATCCTCTTCTTGCTGAATATACGTTGCTTCAATAACAAGGGCATCTGTATCTTTTACATAAGGGAGCAATTTATCAGGGTTGCCAGTGTCCCCAACCACCACGAGGGATGTTCCCTGGCGAGACTCGCCTAAAACCTGGTCTGGTTCAATCTTTCGCCCATCAGGCAATGTCACGGTCAGTCCATTAACCAGGTCACGCCGCCATGGGCCCGGCGGAATCTGATATTCTTCCGCCTTCTCGGGTAAAAATGGCCTGCGGCTGCGCTCCTCAAATCGGTAGCCAAGGGAACTGGACCCACGATGGTCGACAGGGAAAGCCGTGATGGTGAACTTTTCAGTCTCATAAAAGGCCCCGGGCTTGATCACATGTAATTTAACGGGGGAGTTCCCCTGTTGGCCGCGCAAGACCACCCCGAATAATAAATCATGCACGCGATCCAGGGTGTGTTGGGTGCCGTAGATCTCAATTTCTTCCATCACTTCCCAGCGCAAGAACGTTGAGACCAAACCACCCAAACCCAAAATATGATCTAAGTGACCATGGGTCAACAAAATCTGGTTGAGGCGCTTAAACCCTACGCCGGCGCGTAAGATCTGGCGTTGAGTTCCCTCCCCACAATCCACCAGAAAACGAAATTCTTCATGCTGTACTAGTAATGAAGACAAACCTCGATGCACTGAGGGTGCAGAGGCTGAAGTTCCCAAAAATACAATTTCAAACAATAGATATGCCTGTCCCTAGCTGAGATTAAGATTTTCCATGCCCTGCAATCAGGCGCAGCAAACCCAGTACGCCCAACCCAAGTTGGATGCCTTCGCCAGGTGTCAATTCCGGGTTTTTCTCTTCATCCTCAGCACGTTTAATTAATATATAGGCTGATGCAGCACCAGTTAACGCACCGATGACCACGCCGAGAATGATTGTCTTCTTTTTCGTATTTTGATCCATCATGGTTCCTTTATCTATTTTGAGCTGTTTATTTTATTGTTCATTGAAAACAATTCCCGCGCCGATTTTCTAATGACACGGAACAAATTGGCTTATTTTGAAGATCGTCGCAATAAGAATGACCAAAAAGTTCTTATTCTTGTGTTTGTGCTCTCGATTGTCAGAATGGGAGAGACAACCTTGTCCGACCATTTTTTGGCATATATTGGCATCAAACCCACATAATGTTGGGCCATCCCCGTATATGTGGGAAGGATTCCTATGAGTTTGGCGACCAGGTAGATAATCCCACCCAGAATCAAAACGGCGATCAAAGCAAATAACATAGTGGGGGCAATAAGCCAAATCGCAGCGGTATCTGATATCTGCCGGATAGAAATATCATCATTGAAACCAAAAATGATGATCAGGACGATCCCCGCGATAAGGATTAAGCTGAAAAAGCCTATCGGAAGGATGATCTGCCAAAAGCGTTGTCGTTTATGTCGCTTAATGCTCTCACTGGCGTGAGATAAATCAATTTCATGAGATGATTGAGTATTCATGTTATTTATTTTAACATGACTTCAGTATTTAACCAAAACATTTCGAGTATTTACCCAAAACAAAATTGTCGGATTGATAGTAGATAAGAGTATTAACAACCTAGCAGAGGTTCACCACACGTTCTTTTGTGTTGATTAATCAATGATAATCTTAAATAGACCTTTATTAATCTCTTTTTTATTGTATAATATCATTATGAATTAAACCTTCGGGTTTAAATGAAATATTAAAAAATGCTCATCTGCTGCCCAAAAAGCGGCTGCGTTTAAGAAATCGAAAAGAACCATACGAGATTTTTTCGCCAGTGTAATTTCTGGCATTGAAACAAAAATTGGCCTCGTGTTTGAGATGAAGGTTGCGTGATTTATTTTTTTGAAACATTCATCATGGTTTAGGCCAAGGCAAAATTGATAGGAGTAATGACCTCACCTTAAAATGGTCATCAAAGCCAATCCATTGGGTTCAATAATGGTATTCAGAACCCCGGGATAGTATCCTATCCTAAATAAAATCAAAGCGAACAGGATTCTTGCTGATTAACCAGCCGTAGCCGCTAAGGTAGAGTTACGGCTGTCTTTATTTTAAGAAAGATGCGATGGTCCGGGAAATAACAGCCATAAAGGCACAAAAACATAATCGTCAGAGGGTCAACATTTACCTCGATGGCACCTTTGCTTTTGGCCTTTCACGTTTTGTCGCTGGCTGGTTGGAAGTGGGACGGAAGTTGACCGATGCAGAAATTAAAAAACTGCAGGAGGACGATTCTTATGAGGTTGCTTTTCAAAAAACGCTGCAGTTCATCAATTATCGTCCCCGTTCCATTGACGAAACCCGCCGTCGGCTGCTTAAAAAAGGGTTCAGCGAAGAGGTGGTTGAGACAACGATCGTAAAGCTGCAAGAACGAAACTGGTTGAATGATCTGGAATTTGCACAACTCTGGATTGAAAACAGGAATACCTTTCGTCCACGTAGCGCTCGCTTACTCACCCAGGAACTCCGGCTTAAGGGGGTCGCAGATGACACCATACAACAAGCCCTCGATAAATTCGGCGGTGATGAAAACGAATTGGCTTATCAGGCTGGCATTAAAAAGGCTAAACAATGCCATGATGAAACCAAACTCGATTTCCTCAAAAAGGTCGGCAGTTTTCTAGGCCGACGTGGTTTCCACTATGGCATTGTCAAGCCAACCGTGGAACGCTTGTGGAAAGAATTTGCATCCTCAGAATCCGAGCGCTTGCACAATACTGAAAAAATGGAGTGAATTAATGAGAAACCCAATTGTCATAATAGCCATAGGCGTCGCTGCCTTCGCAATAGGTGGTTTGATCGGTTATTTTATCAAACAAGCCCTGGTGGAAAGAAAACTAAAAGAACAAAAAATCAAAGCAGACCAAATTATTCGGGATGCCAATGAACACGCTCGAGAAATTGAATTGGAAGCTAAAGATACAGCGCTTCAAATCACACAGAAAGCAGAAGATGAATTAAACCGTCGGCGAACAGAGCTCTCCAAGGAAGATGATCGACTGCAAAAGCGTCGTGAGGATTTAGACCTCCGCCTTGAAAAGTATGAGGAAAGGGAAACAAGACTCAACAAACGACAATCGAGCATCGACAAACGCCACAACGAAATTGAAAAAATGTACGAAGAGATACACGAGGAATTACTCCGAGTGTCTCAAATGACCGAAGATGAAGCCCGAGAAATCATCTTAGCAGAAACAGAAAAAGAAGCCCGAGCGGATATGGCTCGCATCATCCGCCAAATCGAAAACGAAGCCAGAGAAGAGGGCAATAACCGCGCTCGAGAGCTCATTGCTGATGCCATTCAACGGGTGGCTTCCGAAAAAGTCGCTGAAGTTACCACATCTGTTGTGAACCTGCCCAATGAAGAAATGAAAGGCCGCATCGTTGGCCGCAATGGGCGCAACATTCGTGCTTTTGAACAGGTTTCCGGTGTCGATGTTATCGTCGACGACACACCTGAGGCGGTCACCGTCTCTTGTTTTGANTCCGTGCGCCGCGAAATTGCACGACGTGCCCTNTCTAAACTGGTCATCGATGGGCGCATCCATCCAGCCAATATCGAAAAGGTTCTCAATGAAGAGAATGACCAAATGGAGGAAGATATCTTTGAGGCCGGTGAAGAGGCTGCTTATGAGGCGGGTGTCCCCGGTTTACACAGAGAAGTATTAAAGAAATTGGGACGACTCAAGTTCCGCACCTCTTACGGGCAAAACCAACTTGCACACGCCGTGGAAACTTCAAAAATTGCCAGCGTGATTGCCGCTGAACTGGGCGCAAACGTGGATGTAGCCAAAGCTGGCGCGCTTTTACACGACCTTGGTAAAGCAATGGATCACAACACAGAAGGCACCCATGCCCAAATTGGGGCGGAGTTTGCCCAACGCTTCGGTGTCAACAGCAAGGTTGTGAATGTCATCGCCTCCCATCACCACGAAATAGACCAGGAATCGGTCGAAGCCGTTATCGTCGAAGCTTCAGATGCCATTTCAGGCGCCAGGCCGGGTGCACGTCGGGAGGACCTTGAACAATACATCAAACGCTTGCGGGCACTTGAGAACGTGGCCAACAGCTACGATGGCGTCGAACGCAGTTACGCCATCCAGGCCGGTCGAGAAGTGCGCATCATCGTCAAACCCGAGAAAATTGACGATGTGGAAGCCAACCGCATGGCCAAAAATATTGCCAAAGAGATTGAAGAAACCATGCAGTACCCAGGACAAATCCGAATTACCGTCATCCGGGAGAGCCGGGCGACGGAATACGCCAAGTAATCGCGATTCAATCAATAATAGAAGCTGCCGGGAAAACTTGGCAGCTTTTTTTCTTTAATATTTCACATTGTTTTGCCAGATGGCTAAAAGAAAAAACGGTCTGCCTTGCCGGTGAATTAAAGAATATAGTCAATAGTGTTACCATCATTTTCTAGATTGTAAATAGTTATATATACGAGCAATATTTCTATTTGGCACCCTCACCTCAATCCTCTCCCTCACGAGAAGGGAGAGGAGGTTTTAAGACATCTTGCAAGAGGTATAAAATTGGGCTACATAGCTGTGAAAAAAAACCTCTCCCGGCCCAGGAGAGGGTTACCTTCATTTTCTTATTATAAAACCTCAAATTGACGAAAGGAATATAAATAAATTTATTTATTGGAAAACTGGATGGTTTTAAGATAAAAAAAGGTGCCGTTTAGAAAACTGCAACAGCGCTTTTCTCTTTTGAGGCAGCCTTGTTTTATTAAATGGTTTATATGGGACCCAATCCCTGCAGAAATGGATTGTGCGCCCGTTCATAACCCACCGTGCTCTCAGGACCATGACCGGACAAAAGGCGTGTTTCATCGGGCAAAGAGAACACCTGTTGTTGGATAGTCTCAAGCAGGGTTTGCATCTCTCCCCCGGGCAAATCCGTCCGTCCAATGCTCTCTCGAAAAATCACATCACCGCAGAATAAGGCCTTTATCCCTTGACAATAAAACATCACATGGCCTGCGCTGTGCCCCGGTGCAAAGCGGACGGAAACCACTGGCGTACCACCGGTTTTCAACCCCAATGACATGCCATTTTCCAATATCAAACTAGGGGAAGCGGGTTGGGGAATAGACATCCCAAAACGGCCGGCCCCACCTTCGTTTTCGTACCAATCCAAATCAGCCGGGTGCAAACCGATAGGCAAGGATGGATCAAATGCATTAGCAATATCTGCTGCGCCTGCCATATGGTCAAAATGGGCGTGAGTCAACCAAATCTGATTTAATTGCCAGCCCAAATCCTGTGCTTTGCGCAACACGACCTGGCTCTCAAAGCCAGGATCAATCACAACAGCATCGCCAGTATCCTGATCCCCCAGCAAATACACGTTGTTGGGCAGCGGCCCTAAGGTCATTCGATAAAACTTCAGGTTCATATCCTTATTTTCCTCGCAATAAATTCATGGGTTCTTCGGCTACATCATCTGGGTCATGCCCATTGCGCCGCACATAGCGAATCGTCAATAAAATGGTCAACGCAATCACACCCAGGCTGATTGGAAAAATAGCGATGGGTCGCCAATCATACACAAATCCCGCCAAAATGGGCGCAACCACAAAAGCAAAGGCATTTAAGGACTCAACAAAACCAAAAGCCAGGCCAACTTCTTGTTCTCGGACAACAGGCCTGACCAGCGCGACCGTCATCGCCCGGCACAAACGATAACCACCTAGAGCAAAATATCCCAAACCCACCCATAGTAAGCCTTCACCCTGCCAGAGCAAGAAGGAGAACAGCATCAACCCCACCTGGCCGATGAGGAAGGCTATGCCCGCTGGTTGATGGCCAAAAGCCAGCATCAAAATAACACTGCCCAGCGCCCCGATTGACCCAAGCTGACCAATCCGACTGAGGGAGAATCCGCGTTGATTTTGCAAAAAATTAGCCGCCATAGGTTGTGGCAAGGTTACCGCGAACATGATCAGGAAAATGATGATCAACATCTTCATAAAACGTTGATTGCGCCATAGACGGGTACTGCCCAGGTTTGATAACCTTTCTGAAATAGGCTGTTCTGAAATAAAAAACACGATTGACGTTGAAATAATAAAGAGCACAGCAGCACCAAAATAGACGGACCGCATTGAGAAGGCATCACCGATAAAGCCACCGATGACGGGGCCAAGAATACCGCCAGTGTTGTAGGCAGCGGAGATAAAAGTGACAGCTTTACCTACTGACCACCCCCCTCGGGCACCCTGGACGTAGGTATTAAGGGGAGCTACCACGGAAGATGTGACGCCATAGAGAATCAACCCAATCACAAAAACGGTTAATGAAGGCGCCAGAGCCATCACCGAGGTCGCTATCACACCCATCACCCAGGAAAACCACATCACCGGGCGACGCCCGATCTTGTCCGCCAGAAAGCCGGCTGGGATTTGAGAAACAGCCATACTGAGCCCATTAATCCCCAAAACGGTCCCAATTAAAGTGGGGTCCGCCCCAAATTGTTGAATGTACAAGGGCAAGAAGATCAGGAACATACCTTCACCAAGCCCCCAGGTGAGCATTGCAGCGGAAAGGATTTTCAGGTCACGTGACATGGTTAAAAAGGCTAATCGCCGAGACGATCTACAGATAATACCTGGCGTGAGTAATCTGTCAGGGACTCCAGGCCAGTCCCAGTGACGACCACATCATCCTCAATGCGGACGCCACCTTTACCGGGCAAATAAATCCCCGGTTCAACAGTAAAGGTCATCCCCACTTCCAGTGTTTGTGTGCTTTCACCAAAAATATAGGGGGATTCATGCGCCTCCATCCCCAGGCCATGACCGGTCCGGTGGGTAAAGGCATCACCATAACCTGCCGAATCGATGACCAATCGTGTAGCCTGGTCAACAACTCCTGCTTCTAAACCTGGTTTTCCGGCTTTTCGCCCAGCTTTATTGGCCTCAAGCACAATGGATGCAATGGTCAGAAGCTCGGGGTCAACCACACCAAAGGTAAAGGTGCGGGTAATATCCGAAAAATAACCCTCAAAGTTTGCGCCCCAGTCAATCAACAAAAGGTCTCCCTGCTTCAATGGGCGATCGGTGGGCACCGCATGGGGATTGGCGCTGTTCTCACCGGTTGCGACAATCGGTGCAAATGGCAGGGTGGGGTTTGAACCACCCCGCAGCAGTTGGATGACCAATTCGTTAGCAATTTCCTTTTCCGTCATCCCCTCTCTGATCAGTTTCAAGGTTTGTTTTAACGCCGCCTGGGCAATCTGAGCGGCTCGCTTCATTTTTGCAATTTCTTGCGCATCCTTGCGGATCCGCAAAGAGGCCATCACCTGGCTGCCATCGACAAATGCCATATGAGGGAAGGCCTCTCGCAAGTAGGAAATCTCCAAAAAGCGCATCCCTGTGGGCTCTACGCCGATTTTTCCACCTGGTAGGTTCAAAGCCTCACCCGCCCTGCGAAAAACCCCTGGCCACGTCGCGGGGTTATCTCCATAGCTAAACACAGCTTTTATTGGCGAATCATCACCCAACTTTCCTTCTTCGAGCTTTGGGAGGACCATCGCAATGTTCCCATCCTGAGTGACGATGAGGAGTGAAGGCCGCTCCATTAAGTGGAGGTGCAAGCCGGTGAGGTAGGTCAGACTTGGACCAGGGTTGATTGCCATCCCCATCAGATCTTGTGCCTGTAATAAATTCACTAAATGCTTGATGCGTGGGTTATCCATTTATCCTCCGTGAGTCTCAATGGCGTGTATTATAACCTACCCACAAGCATTATTGGGGGAAATTAATCCCCTATTCCGCANCAGGGTAGATATAACCTTGACAGACAAGGCCCTGTCGATATAATTATGATAGAAATTATCATATTTATCGGTACCATGAAAAATCAATGTTTCTGTAAAGAGCGGGGCACCTGAATTGCCAACAGATGGACAATTATCACAATAAAGGCCAGTCGATCTGCACAGCAGTGCCCCGCAAGATATTATTTTGACGATAAAATGCTTGCTGACCACTGATGCGGATCAAGTTAGCTTGCAAATTTAAGCAAGCGCCCTTGATTTTTCTGCGTATCTGACATTGGAGTACCCTATGAGAATTTATAACGATGTGACCGAACTGATTGGTAANACNCCTTTNGTTCGCCTAAACCGCCTCAATAAGAATGGCTACGCTGATGTCCTTCTCAAATTGGAATATTTCAACCCCGCCCATAGCGTCAAAGACCGCATTGGCGTTGCGATGATNCAATCGGCAGAAGCGNCTGGTTTGCTNAAGGAAGATAGCATCATTATCGAACCAACCAGCGGCAACACCGGGATCGGCCTGGCCTTTGCGGCCGCTGCGTATGGCTATCGCTGTGTGATTGTGATGCCTGAAAAAGTCAGTTTTGAGCGAAAGATGATGATGAAAGTGCTGGGGGCTGAGCTGATCCTCACACCTGGTGAAGAGGGCATAAACGGCGCGATTACCAGGGCTGAAGCTTTAGTGAAAGCTAATCCACAATATTTTATGCCCAATCAGTTTGCCAACCCGGCGAACCCCGAGGTGCACCGGCGAACAACGGCAAAGGAGATTTGGGAGGATACCGATGGCCAGGTGGACTTCCTTGTGGCAGGCGTTGGCTCAGGCGGCACGATCACCGGGACGGGTGAAGGCTTGAAAGCATATAACCCCGCTGTGAAAATTGTCGCCGTTGAACCCACCGGTTCACCGGTGCTCTCCGGTGGGGAAAAGGGACCCCACCCCATCATGGGGATTGGTGCCGGTTTTATCCCTGAGGTCATGAATACTGAAATCCTCGATGAAATTATCCAGGTGACCGGGGAGGATGCCTTCAAAATCGCCCGCCAAATGGCAACGGAAGAAGGAATACCTGCAGGAATCTCTTCCGGTGCCGCCACATGGGCAGCCCTGCAAATATCCCAGCGCTCTGAGAATAAGGGAAAAATGATCGTTGTGATCATTCCCTCATTTGCAGAGCGGTACCTCAGCACCCCTTTATTTGACAACATTCGAGATTAGGACGCGTTTATATGACACAACAACTTGTAGTAGATCAAAACATTGAGCCTGAAAACAAGGTCGGATTTTTCAAAATGATGGCAGAAGACATTCAATGTGCCCTCCATCGCGACCCGGCTGCCCGGAATTCGTTTGGGGTACTGGTAAATTATGCTGGCTTGCATGCCATCTGGTTTTATCGTATCAATCATTGGTTATGGGAAAANAANATCTTTTTCCTGGCNCGCTGGTTTTCGCAAATTGCGCGATGGTTTACTGGCGTGGAGATTCACCCTGGCGCAAAGCTTGGTCGACGATTTTTCATTGACCACGGCATGGGGGTGGTCATTGGTGAAACCGCAGAAGTTGGCGATGACGTGACCCTGTACCACGGTGTGACCCTGGGTGGGGTGAGCCTTGAAAAGGGCAAGCGCCATCCAACCTTAGGAGATAAGGTTGTCGTCGGGGCGGGGGCAAAGATCCTTGGGGCGATCAAAATTGGTTCTGGCAGCCGCATTGGCGCCAACGCTGTTGTGGTCAAACCTGTGCCCCCCGAATCGGTGGTTGTTGGCGTGCCTGGGCAGATTGTGAGGCGCAGTCATGAACCAAAGGATGAACAATTAGACATGCATCACGACCNATTGCCCGACACCTTAGGTGCAGCCCTTCAAAACGTCCTGGCTCGCCTGGAGCAGGTCGAAGCGAAGATGCAAGTCGAGGAAGACTCTGTTTTCAAAATCGATGAAGATGGCTGCTGGGATGGGTCTGAATTTAAACTCTAAGCGAATTTAATGAAAAACCGGCTTCTTTCTCAAAGCCGGCGCTGAAATCAAATCTAATCAAGTGCTTGTCTATTCGTTAATATGACGCTCTCGAGCCATGTCAAGGGTTTCAACAGCATGCCGCAAATGGGGGATGACAATGCTGCCCCCAACCACCAACCCCACGTTGAACGCATCATACAGCTCCTCATCCGTCCAACCAGCGTTCACACATTGCAAGATGTGATAATCGATACAATCATTACAACGCAGCACCATCGATGCGACCAACCCCAATAATTCCTTTGTTTTCGCACTGAGGGGGCCATCTTCATATGCGTTCGTATCGAGGTTAAAGAACCGTTTAATACCCAGGTGATCAATCTGTGCAATGCGATCATTCATTTTTTGGCGGTAATCCTCAAATTCTTGCAATCGCTCCTTCATTCAAATCTCCTCAGGTCTTTATGGCGATGACTTTTTCTGCAGGATTGTCTCCCGCAAAACAGCCACTAATAAAATCAATACCAGCACAGTACTCCAGAAAATGATCAGGTCGGTATAACCAATTTCCTCTGGCGTGAGCGGAACAACCTCTGAGGTTGGGGTGTTTACAATAGCTGTCCCAGAGGGCTGTGTTGTTGCTGTGAGTGCTAGCGAGGTTGGACAAGGCGTAACTGTCCGCGTTCCCTGGGAAATTGGACGGGTAAAGGTCAAAATCGCAAGAATCACCACACCAATGATCAATGTAAACAAAATCAATTGGGAACCTATGCCTAACCGAGTTCTATTTTGTCCATTTTCATGGCTATTGGGAGCCTGATTTTGATCCGTCATTACTGATCCTCCAGGCTTTCAAGCGCAGCCTGAGCCGCTTGTGCTGGGTCAATNAGNGATTGTAAAATCTGTTGGGTTTGCGTCTGGATAATCGGCCCTAAAGTAGACAAGATATCGTTTGATGGGCGTAACCGGGTCATTAAGGCAATTTGACTGACCGTCCCACGTAGATTTTGATCCTCCCAACCCTCCAGGGCAGATGAACGCGTCGGTAAGTAACCCAACGCATAGGTCAAATCCACCAAAAATTCTGGTTCCACCAGGAACTCCGCCAAATCAGCAGCCATCTCTTGACGTTCCGGATTGGGGGATGCCAATGCCCAGCTCATGCCCGTGCCCATCGAAGCTGCACCACCAGCCATCGGCAATAATGGTCTCAGTGCGGCATCAGCCGCATCATCCTGGAGATAATCAGAAACCCACACCACGGCCAAGTACCGTTTGTCCATCTCGAAAAGCTGCCCATACCTGGGTTATCGTTTGATACTGTGTCGTGGTTTCAACAAATAACCCCTCGGTGACGCCATCTTCAATGAAGTGAAAGACGGTTGTGAGCGGGTCAAGCTCTAAAACAGGACGGCGTTGGTTGTCCTGAACAGCCCCACCTTCGCCTTCATACAAGCTCAACTGAAATAAGACCTGATCGCTCTGGGCCGGAAAAGCCAACACCGCCTCACTTGCGATAAGGTCTTCCCAAGAGGCCGGTATTTCAGCCAGGTTTTCGGGTCTGAAAACCAGCGCTAAAGCATCACCTGCAAATGGCAGACCAAAGACGCTGCCTTGGATTAAGGCCATCTCGCGGGCATACCCATACCAATCCGCATTATCCACAATATCGGTCAAGCCATCCATGGAAAAAATCAAGCCCTTCAACGCAGCCACCTCAAGATCCTCTCGAGAGAGCGCAATCAAATCGGGCAGGGCGTCAGGCGCAGCCGGGCTGGTGGCGGTTAAGGCATCTAAGAGACCTCCCGCCCCACTGGCCGCTTTGACGCGCACAATAATGGCTAAATTGTCGTTCAATTCCGAATAACGCTGCAGCTGATCGGAAAATAATTGCGCCGCAGATGACTCCGATTCAGGGTCTAATTCCGGCGGCACCCACAGAGTCAGGCTCGTGATTTCTTCTGGTGTGGGTTCAACCGCATCTGTTAGCGCTGGGGTGGGTGTCTCATCCACCGGGTCACCAGGCTGCTGTGTGGGCGTCGGCCGGTCTGGCACCAGCCACGGAATATCAAAAGGCAAACTCTCACAGGCTGACAAAGAGAAGAGCAATATCAGCAATATTGCAAAGAGAAATCGATATCTTTTCAAAAAAATTTTGCCATCCTTTCAAAGGATTATGTCAATTGTATGGGTTCACTCAATATCTTGACCAGGAGTTTGACCGCATTTTCGACGTCATCCGAGTCTACCATCTCAGATGGGGAATGAATATAGCGGCAAGCAATCGACACACAACCAGCGGGTACACCACCGCGGGTCATTTGAATGGCACGGCCATCGGTGCCACCCGCTTCCAAAACCTCCAGTTGGTACGGGATATCCGCATCTTCAGCCGCCTTAATCATCCAATTCACCAGGCGTGGGTCAGCTATAAAACTCGAATCCTTGACCTTGATGGCTGGGCCATCACCAAGGGCAGTTGCCATTTTTGTGCTTGGGCGGGGTGTATCCCCACTGCGCGTCACGTCGATGGCAAACCCCACATCAGGGTCAACCCCAAAAGCTGCGGTGGTCGCACCGCGTATGCCGACCTCTTCCTGCGTGCTGAACACAAAATGGACCTCATGAGGAGTGCTTTCCAATCGCTTAATCACTTCAATGGCAATCGCCGCTGCAATGCGGTCATCCATTGATTTGGCGACCATGCGCTTCCCCATATCAAGAAAGGGTCGGTCAAATCCGCACACATCCCCGACGCGAACCGGGCAGGATTCCTGATCGGTTGCGCCGACGTCAATGAACAAATCCGACAATTTGGGCGTTTTTC
>P_1C_Sed_3_UnCtyDRAFT_1000130_pt1 | contig 14631 bp, 17 predicted proteins | sample Pon1CUnioCityCA_FD_10233 | JGI IMG/M metagenome (IMG submission 10233) | reverse complement strand
AGTAGAGCAGGAAGCGAAACCCCTGGAGCTACCACCTTTCAGCCTCCGATTGACTTTCCCACGCCCTCCGATAGAATAGTCGGGCACCGATCGAGAAGACAAACAGTCCCTAGAAGGAGCGCTATGGTCGCCACCGGAACGATCATCAACGTCGTGACAGTTCTTGTTGGAGGAACACTGGGAACTGTGCTGGGCAACCGCCTACCACAGAGGATGCGCGAGACGATCATGCACGCTCTGGGCTTGCTGACGATGGTAATCGGCTTCCAATTGTCATTCGAGACCGACAACATACTCATCGTCCTTGGGAGCCTGCTACTGGGCGGGCTTCTGGGCGAGCTGCTGCGCATTGAAAAAGCGATCGACCAGGTCGGACACTGGCTGGAGCGACGCACCGGCGCCGAAGAACGCCCGAGCGCTGGAGCGACACCTGCGCCTACCGGCGGCGCGACGACCTTCAGCCACGCCTTTCTCACAGCGAGCCTCGTCTTCTGCGTCGGCCCGATGACGATTCTGGGATCGATCCAGGACGGATTGACCGGTGACTACACGCTCCTAGCGGTCAAATCGACGATGGATGGTTTCGCCAGTCTTGCCTTCGCCTCGACCTTGGGACCAGGAGTGGTCTTCTCTGCACTCACCGTGCTGATCTACCAGGGAGCGCTGACCCTGGGCGCTGGCTGGGCTGACGCCGTCCTCACCGATCCGATGGTGGCGGAGATGACGGCGACGGGCGGCGTGTTGATGCTGGCCCTGGGGCTGGGCCTACTGCAGATCAAGAAGATTCGCGCTGGCAATTTGCTGCCGGCCATAGCTGTCGCGCCCGCTATTGTGGCGGTCGTGACGTGGCTCGGTGGATGACGCCCCATGGTGTCTTTCGTCGCCTCCGAAGACACCCTCTCTTCTCCTCATCCCATTCCCACCCCGACGAGGACCTCCCCATCAGCACCCCGGGATTGAGTGGCTGGAAAGCCAGCAGCTCTTGCGCTATAATAGGGCACACGAAGCTTTGCGTAGAGGAGAGGATCGATGCGTTGGATCTCGCTCTCGTCTATCGATTGCTGAGACAGTTGGCAAGTGAGCCACGAGGCTTTCACCAACTTACCTGGAGTTCTGGGGGCGAAGGACGATGAATGATCTGTTTGATCTTTGGGAGAAGCCAAGCTCGGCGAGGCACATGATCGCAGGCTGGTACCAATGGGCCGACGCGGGGGAGGTCTCCTCGGGCCTGCCCGAATACCTCATTGACACCACACAGGCGCGACAGATTGGGGAAATCCACCCGGACGGGTACTATCTGTTCCAGTTTCCCGGGACCCACGACTTGCTCAGGCCGATCGTAACCCTCGACGAGGGATATCGGATAGCCTTGGAGAATCGAAGGAACGAGTTCTATGTCTCCGAGACTCCGAATAGCCGTTTCTTCATCTTCATCGGTGACGAACCGCACATGAATGTCGAACAATATAGCTCCGCGTTTCTCGACGCGGCGGAGAGCCTGGGCGTGGAGCGGGTCGCCATCGTGGCCGGTGTCAACGGCCCGATGCCCTATGATAGGGACCGAGAGGTCTCGTGCGTCTACAGCCTGCCGCAGATGAAAGAGGAAATGGAAGGCTACGCAGTCAGGCTGTCCAACTACGAGGGAGGAGCGACCATCGGCGTCTATCTGGCCGATCGTGCTGAGTCACGAGGCATCGAGCTGATAACCTTCTACGCCATGGTGCCAGCCTACGACTTCTCGGGCGCATCGTCGGCCATTCAGCGGGTGGCCGCCGAGGAGGACTACAAAGCCTGGTACGACTTGATGCGCCGGCTCGACTATATGTTCGGCCTGGATCTGGATCTCTCGGATCTTGAGGACCGAAGCGCAGAGCTGGTCGCGGCGTGGGACTCTCGCATCGCCCACCTGAAGAAGAAGATGCCGGGCGTGGTGGAAGCCTACATGGAGGAGGTAAACGAGAAGTTCTCGGAGCAGCCCTTCGACCCGCTCGGTCAGGCCTGGGAGGACGCACTAGGCGATATCTTCGGTGATGCCGGAGAGATGAGTCTCTCAGACTGATCAGGAGCCCGAACACCTGCTCAACCCTTATTTGACTTCTGGCGCATGTGTGCTATCATCGTCTGCAGTATGAAGTGAGTGAATGCGCAGCAAACAGGGACTGTCCAGGCTTGCGGATGCTGGACGGTCTTTCTTTTTGCGGCCAAATCGCTTCATGAGACGTAGGCTATAGCAGAAAAGGAGCAAGAATGTTCGAGATGGAAGAGCAGAACGACGTAGAACTGCAGGTAGACACTGAAGAACAGGGCGTCGCCGAAGCTGAGGTTGAGGAAGGATCCCTCGAGGTTCAAGCTGAGGTGGAGGAAACATCCCTCGAGGTTCAAGCTGAGGGAGAAGAGACCGCCGATGTGGAAACCGAGGAATCGAGCGAAACCGAGGCGGCGGGCGAGACGATTGAAGGAACCGTCAAGTGGTTCAGCAATCCCAAGGGCTACGGCTTCATCTCCCGCGAGGGTGGTGAGGACGTGTTCGTCCATTACTCCGCCATTGAAGGCGCCGGGTTCCGCTCGCTTAGCGCCGGTGAGCGCGTTGAGTTCGTCGTTAAGTCGAGCGAGAAGGGGCCCCGAGCCGACCAGGTCCGATCCTTAGAGACGGACGTCGGCTCAGGTTGGCTGTAGGATCCTCAGGCTAACCATTTAGCTGAGAGTATTGACCGCACAGCTCATCCGCAAGCTGTGCGGTTTTTTGCATCCATAGCTCAGACGTGCTACTATCCTGACGGCATGAGGTCGAAGAGAGATGAACACCGGAGTTGCTCCCGCAGGCTGATACTGGCCCTCCTTCTCGTAGCATCAGCGTGTCTGGTGGGGGTCTTCCTCGCTGTCAACGCATGCCCTCGCCTGCTCATCACCTTGTTGGGCCTCAAGCCGGCGGGCGCGTTGAAGGATGCGCTTCCCCCAGCACCGGCCCTGCTCTTCCCCAGCGGCGAGCCCCTCGATCATATCGATCTCGTGCTCCCCTCTCAAGGCGGCGAACCACTGAGGCTGAACGCGAAGGACGCGGGCTCAGGCAACCTATGGGCCGAACCGTTGATGGGCGAGGCGTCAACCTCAGGCACGACCACGTACCTCCTCACCATCGACGAGAAGAGCCTGAATCGGTTTGTATGGGAGCTTCTCTTCCCCCAGGGCCTGGAGAACCATCGCTACCGCGATGGCGCCGTCGACCTCCAGCCAGGGGGATTTATCCTCTATGCTGACATCCATCTTGGCATCCGCTGGCAGCGCGCCGGTTTGCTGCTCTCGCAGGATGAGGGGGCCTTGACGCTGTCTCCAGCCGGCGTTGTGCTACGCGGGGAGCTGTACAGGCTGCCAGAGTCCGGATCCCTGACCCGATACCTCCTTCCAGCAGGACGCCCAGCGCAGCGAGCTCTCTCCGATTTAGCGATCGTGGGACCACTGCCAGGTGAGGCGCGGGTCGAGGCGACTCGCTTCCACGACGATCATCTTCAGATTCTGACCCGGGCCACCTATGCCGTCCCCACACCATCGGACACCGGCTGGCAGGCATTGGAACGAGGTGCAGAGCTGCGTGAAATCGACGTCGCCACTGGAGCGGAGCGGCTGTCGATCATGCGTCTGAACCCTACGGACCTCAACGTCCGCGTTCACTACGACCCGGTCAATCCGAAGAGGATATCAGCGTGGGGAACCACGCTGGACGCCTTGCTGGTGGTCAACGGTAGCTACTTCGCCCCTGAGAGCGAGAGCGGTTCTGAGACAATCGGCCTGCTGATCAGCGAGGGTCGCCGTTGGGGATCCCCACTCCCTGACTATGCGGGCATGCTGGCCGTCACCAGGGCCGGTGATGTGAGCGTCCGCTGGCTGCGGCACCGACCGTATGATCCCGAGGAACCCTTGACCCAAGCGATGCAGTCGTTCCCGGTGTTGGTGAGGCCTGGTGGGGTTATGGGCTTTCCCGCCGATGCCGATGATGGCACACCATCTCGTCGCACGCTCGTAGCGCAGGATGGTGAGGGAAACATCCTGATCATCGTGGCGCCGCGGGGCACACTTAGTCTGCACGACCTGGCTGCCTTTCTAGTCGAGTCTGACCTAGCCATCGACGCGGCGCTCAATCTGGACGGTGGGGGATCCACTGGCATGTGGGTGGCGTCCGCCCACACCCGGCTGGAGATCGACTCCTTCACGCCGGTTCCCTCAGTGATCGCTGTCGAGAGACCGTAGGTCGGCCCACTGCTTCGTCGATTGACCGCTGGAGTAAGCAAACGTATAATGGATGGAACAAGCGTGGCCTGTTGACGGTGTCGAGGACGCATACGATGGGCACGAGAACATCAGGAGGTGTGCGATGCAGATCGCGACGGTCGAAGTTATCCCGGTAGACCTACCACTGCGCCTGCCCTACCAGACAGCCTACCACGCCGAGGCCATCGAGAGTGTCTCCGCGATCTTCATTCGGGTCGAGACCACGCAAGGCCGCGAGGCCTGGGGCTGTGCAGCCTTCGACCCCGCTTTCACCGGGGAGACAAGGGAAGCAGTCGTCGCCGCCTGTCGATCCTGCGCCGAACGGGCCCGGGACCTCAATCCACTGAACCTCGAGTTCGCCCTTGACGAGCTTTCGGGGCTGACGGAGGAGACGCCGTCGGCTCTCTGCGCCTTCGACCTGGCGTTCCATGACCTGCTGGGCCTGGCCGCTGACATGCCCCTCTATCGACTCTTGGGCGGATATCGGCATCGAATTCAAACATCCATCACCATCAGCATTGCGCCGGTGGACGCCTCGGTGGAGTTGGCCCGTCAGCGGGCTGCGCAGGGTTTCCGCATCCTCAAGATCAAGGGAGGCCTCGACCCACAAGAGGATGTACGGCGGGTGCGTGCCATCAGGGCCGCCCTGCCTCACTTCACCCTGCGATTAGACGCCGACCAAGGATACACCGTTCGACAGGCCCTAGAGGTAGCGCGCGCTCTGGAGGATGAGCTGGAGATGCTGGAGCAACCCACGCTCGCCGATGATCTGAACGGTCTCCGTCAGGTCACCAGAGAGAGCCCAGTGCCGATTCTAGCGGACGAAAGCGTGAGCCAGCCCCCCTCGGCCATGGAAGTGGCCAAGCTTCGGGCCGCTGACGGTATGAGCATCAAGCTGACCGCGTGTGGGGGCCTGCGCTGTGCACGCCAGATCGACACCATCGCCCGCGTCGCACAGATGAACACGATGGTCAGCTGTGTAAACCAGCCAGCGCTGCTGACGGCCGCGGGCTTATCCTTCGCCCTGAGCAGTCGCAACGTGGAGTATGGGGACCTAGACGGGCATTTCGACCTGGTCGGCGATCCCACACTGGCTGGCTTTCGCGTGGAGGAGGGCTGGCTGATCGCCACGGACGTGCCGGGGCTGGGATGCACAGTGGAGCTCTAGGCGTGCTATCGAGGTCTTGACCCCTCGGCTATGAACAACGAAGTGACCTCCGGATGGTCCGTCTCGACCCTTACGTCGCCCCCGCTAGAAAGCGCCGAGCTGGCACTGACCGATGCTAATCTCAAGCTTCTCGGCGGCGTTCGCCACGTGGGTCTTGGGCAGGTCGAACCGATTAGCGATGGCCCAGGCCACGGCGCACGGCAGGCGTCCCACGATCAACCCCTCGCGGATAGCCTGCTCCAGCTCCGGTGATAGCTCCTCGGCGGGATGCACGATGCGCTCCTCGCCGTCGTAGCCGAACAAACCCAATTGACAGTGATAGAGCCGTATCCCCAATGCATCGGCCATCTCGCCCACCTTCAAGGGGTTGACAGCCAACTCGTCCGCGATGCGAAAGGCTGCGCCGCAGCTTAGCTTATTCTCTCGCGCTCGCTCTTGAACAGCGTCAGCGATTCTATCTTTCATAACCGCTTCTTCTCCCATCGATAAAAGTCATCTCTTGCCAGCTACGCCGCGCTAGAGTAGCCGATCCCCAGACAGCGCCTAGAGACACCACAGCTCCGCTTGAGGTTCACATAGGTACTCGGCGCCATCCGCTGTGACCAAAACATCTTCCTCACATCCGATATACCCATACTCCGGCACAGCTAGTCCGAGCTCAATGGCGAAGACATTGCCAACCTCGACTGTGCCTTCCACTGAGTCACCGTACCGCTCCCAGCGCGGTCCTAGGACCGTGGCGCCGTCGTGAGCCGTTCGCCCGATGTGATGACCAAAGGCATGCATGTACTCAGGATAGCCGGCGTCGGTCACAGCCTTGCGTGCCACGTCATCGACCTCCCAGCCCTGCACGCCGGGCCGCAAGGCATCCCGTCCCGCCTCCAGCGCTTGGCGAGCGGCCTCCCATGCCGCCAGAACCTCCTCCGGCAATGCCGACTCGCCCTCCCTCAACAGATACCACGATCGCTGGAGATCGGAGACAAAGCCATCCTTTCGCACACCAAAATCGGCTTGTAGCAGGTGGCCTCGTTCCAACACATGGTCGCCGGGCATGGCGTGACCAATAGCCGATTCTGGCCCCGCCGTGACAGTCGGGCAATGGTCAGCCCCCCAAGCCAAGCCAAGCCCCTGCTCAGCGGCGAACGTCTGGAAGAGACCAGCTACATCGCGTTCAGTCAGTCCGGGCTGGATCGACTGGCCCACACGGCGGAAGATCGTCTCCGCCATCTGCGCGGCGGCCCGCAGATGTGAGATCTCTGTGGGTGACTTTCGGCCCCGCAACGCCGCGACCACCTCCTCAGCGGAGATGAGACGGCCAGCGAGATCCGTTCCTCTGAGAAGCTGCCTCAACAACTCGAACATCCCGTGCGTCAACCCATCGGCCGCAGGATCGCTCCGCGAGAAGTTGATGGCTATCTGGCGCGGACCTAAGCGGCGAAGGTGTTCGCACAGAGGCTCTCGGATGGAGTGATCATACCCGACAACGGTCGAGTAACCGCCCATACGCCTGACGTTCTCCGCATCGAATCGCCCTACGATGGCCACTCGCTCGCCCGTGCGGCTGACGATCAAGGACGACGCCCAGGTCAACTGCCCGCCCAACAGCAGCTCTAGACAGGGGTCCGAGACCTGTGTCGTCTCTCGCACAAAAGTCAGCCAGAGATCAACGTCCTTCTCTCTCAGGATGTCCCCGGCCTGATCTAGCTTCTCGCACACCAACGCAGCTTCCGACACTGTAGTCTCCTGAATCGATCATTCCCCGACGATGTGATCGTAGAGGGCTGCCAACTCCTCCTCGGAGTAGAAATAGATCACCAAGCTGCCGCCCTCGCCGCGCCGTTTTAGGTTCACCTTGGTGCTAAGCGCTTCCCGGAACCGGGACTCCAGCTCTTGCATCGCCGGTGAGGGCCCAGGTTTTGGCTTAGGCGGCTCCTCCTCTCGACCGACCAGCTGGCGCACCAGCTCCTCCGTCTGGCGCACGTTCAAGCCTCGCTTTACGACGGTCTTGAGCGCCGCCTCTTGTGCTTCCTCCTGCTCCAACCCAAGAAGCGCACGGGCATGTCCCTCGCTGATCTTCTCCTCAAGGACTGCCTCGCGCACGACTCGCGCTGCCGTGAGAAGGCGCAGCGTATTCGAGACCGCCGTGCGACTCTTACCCACCCGCTGCGCGATCTGCTGCTGCGTCAATCCAAAGGTCTCGGCCAACTGCTTGAAGGCCATGGCTTCCTCCAGCGGATTCAAGTCAGAGCGCTGGAGATTCTCCACCAGGGCCAGCTCCAACATCTCCCTGGGCGCGACATCCTTGACAAGAACAGGCACCTTGGAAAGACCCGCCACGCGGGCAGCTCGCCAGCGCCGCTCACCAGCGATCAACTGGTATCCATCTGCAACCTCCGTGACCACCAGCGGCTGAATGATGCCATGTTCCTCAATCGAAGCTGCAAGCTCGATCAGATCTTGCTCTCGAATCGGCGAACGTGGCTGATGAGGGTTAGGTGAGATGGCAGCAAGCGGGATCTCCAGCACGCCCTGCCTGGCGTCAGTCTCTTCCGCATCGGTGGCAGGAATCAATGAATCCAGACCTTTGCCCAGTCCGATTCTGCGTGGTGACATAGCCTACCTCCCCATTCAACTACTCGTGCTCGCTAGCCTGCTCCATCGAAAGCAACCAGCTCATCCCTCGCTTGATGACATACCACCGAATCAAGCCAAGACGTAAGGACAACTGGTCACCAGCGTCGTCCATAACCAGGTGTCCCCGGTATCAAGTCCGCGCGATACCCTCGTCGACCCAGTCTGAGAGTCTTCCTATAGTCTCTCGTTGTGGATGTTAGGCAAGCGACCGTCGCCGATCAGCAACTCTCTAGCCAGCGCATCGTAAGCCTCGGCGCCGGCCGAGCGCGGGGCATGAACGTTGATGGGCACACCAAAGCTCGGTGCCTCACTCAAGCGAACGCTCCGAGGGATGACGGCATCAAAGACACGCTTCTCGAAGTGCCGTCTTACCTCGGCCACGACCTGTTCCGCTAGATTGGTGCGGGCATCGTACATCGTCATGACCAAGCCGCGGAGCGTCAGTTCAGGGTTCAGAGCTCGGCGCACCAATCGAATGACCCGAGCCAACTGCGACAGACCTTCCAGCGCAAGATACTCGCACTGCACCGGGATAATGATGCCTCCAGTTGCGGCTGTTAGTCCGCTCACAGTCAGAAGCCCCAAGCTGGGAGGACAATCGATGAGCACGTAGTCGTAGGCATGATCAAGGGTGAAGTTCACTAGGGCCTTACGGAGGCGATGCTCTCGTTTCGGCATATCGACCAACTCCACCGTAGCGCCGGCCAGATCGGGTGAAGACGGCGCCAACTTGAAACCCGACTGGTCGAGAGACCGCAAGACGGGGGCAAGGGGTACGTCATTGACCAAGACGTCATAGGTGGAGAGAGATACGGAGGTCTTCTCAATCCCCAGCGAAGACGTAGCGTTCGCCTGTGGATCAAGGTCAACCAGAACGACACGCTGACCGCGCTCGACAAGATAGGCGCCCAGGTTAACGGCTGTCGTGGTCTTTCCAACGCCGCCCTTCTGATTAGCCAGAGCGTAGATGATGGCCATGATTCCTCTCGCCTCTCAGGATGACTCGCCTACAGTGAGCGATCTCTTCTTCCTGAGGCGTACCGCATAGCCCGGATCGAGTGACAGACTGAGCAGCGACGCAATTAGCGAAGCGCGCGGCAGTCCACGCATCGTGCCCTCGCTGCAACGCGCAGAACAGAGAGGCTGCAAACACATCTCCGGCTCCGGTGGAATCCATTTCGTCCACGTTCGATGCTGAAAAGTGGCGAACGTCCCCGTCAGCATAGACTGTGCAGCCCGCGGCCCCCTGAGTCAAGACCAGACACGGCGTCTGAAGAGCGTACTCCGCCACGATGGCCATGTCGTCCCCGACGTCCTCCCCGCTCAACACCACGGCATCAGCGTGAGGAAGCACCTGGCAGGCTTCCTCCCACCGGCGGCGACTGACATATCCTGCCTGGTCCCACTGTCGCATCCAGCCTTGAGGAGTCACGCCGACGAACGCTGCCTCAAGACGACTCACCATCACCGGGGCACACTCCCTCGCCACAGGAGCTATGTGAACCAGCCGAGCTCGCCAGTCGGGGGGCACCGCCCCGGGCCCCAGCGGACGGGCGACACTGCGGATCACTTGCTGTCGTCCCCCCTCGGTGTAGATGTTCTCAAAGGTCGTGGACGTTGGAGCGAGGAGACGCGTGAGCTGAACGTCGCCTAACCACTCGCTCAAGTCGAGATCAGCGCCAGCACTGGTAACGACGCCCACTCGGCATCCCAGAGCTCGCGCCGTCCGCGCTGCATACGCAGCTGTTCCCCCCAGCGTAGACGAAGGGCCCTTCAAATCGCGCGTGACATGCCCAATGACCAGGTAGTCGAGAGAGAACACCCTGAGATCCACCCGCCCACGCCCAACGTAGTATTCGATTTCCTCGCGTCTCTAGCGTGCTTGAGGAAGCTGTCCGCGCGGAGATCGCTCGGCGTATCAGTCCTTCGGAAAGATGGTAACGCGCCGCCGATCCCCCTCGTAGATGCTTTCCGTGGTTACCCTTGAATCATCGTAGAGAGCCACGTGGACGACACGACGTTCGTGAGGGGGCATCGGTTGGAGGATCACGGTCCGGTCGGTATCCACCGCCTGGTCCGCCATACGATGAGCCAGACTGCGAAGTCGTTCGGCGCGCTGCGCCTTGTAGCCCTGGACGTCCACCACGACGTGCACCCATCCCTCCATCTTCCGCCCCACCAGCAGCCGCACGAGATGCTGAAAAGCGTTAAGGACTTCGCCTTCGGGATCAATAAGTATATCGGTATCCGACCCTGTCACGTCGACGACCAGCGGAGGCACCTCCTCTTCGCTGCTTGGGCCGGGCTCGGCACGTACGACTTGAACTTGAGCGTCAAGGCCCATAGCGTCCAACAGCCCCTCCGTCACGTCTCGAGCCGCTTTGATCTTTGCTTCTTCCTCGCTCAACGCTGGTTCCTCAACCTCGATCTCTGGAGAGGGCTCCTGTTTCGGCGTGAGCTCCTCCTCCACATGGACACGAGACGACGGAGGAGCAACCGCGGCTTGAGTCTGAGGCTTGGGTTCCGGCTGGGGCTCTGGTTCACGAGCTCTTGCTGATTCGATCTTGATGCGGACCCGAGCTGCTCGCGCGCCAAGACCGAACATGCCCTGGCGGCCCTCATCCAACACTTCGACCGCTACGGCGTCACGAGGAAGACCGAGACGGGCCAGCCCTGCGGCGATCGCTGCGTCAACATCCTTTCCGGCAACTTCTATCGTTGATTTCTGTTTTGACATCTGCTCTTCTCCTCAACACGGGTGCGAAAACGAGTCAGCTACTTCTTCGGACGTCTCTTAGGCATGACTTCCTTCTCGTCAACCCCATTACGATTCGTACGGATGAAGTAGTACTGAGCCATACCAAACAAGTTGGAGATAATGAAGTAGATAGAGAGCCCGGTGGCGTACTGCAGAGAGATGAACCCGAACATCAGCGGCATCATGATCTGCATCTGCTGGCTCATCATCTCCGCCTGCGAACCACCATCTCCGGTAGCACTGCTGGGGCTCAACAGCTTTTGCTGAAGCCACGATGTGGCAAAGACCAGGATGGGCAACGAGTAGGACCACCACTGGGCCGGGCTGGGAGGCTGCCCCAGATCCATACCCAAGAATGTGTTCTGCAGCGGCACCAGCCCCACCAAGCTAGGCAGCCACTGGTCAACGCGGATATGGCCAGCGAACTGGAAGAGCTGGAGCGGTGTGGAAGGTACACAGAAGATGATGGCCCGATAGAGGGCAATCATGATGGGCAACTGGATCACCAGAGGTAAACATCCCCCTGCCGGATTTACGCCCGCTTCTCGCCATAGCTCCATCTGCTTCTGAGCGAGCTTCTCTTGGTCATCGCCATACTTGTCGCGTAGCTTCTCGATCTCAGGTTGAAGCTCCTGCATCTTCCGCGCCGATCGCTGCTGGCTAAGCGTCAGCGGAAGGATCAGCAGTCGGGTCAAAACCGTCAAGGCAGCAATGGCCAAGACCGTTTGGTGACCCAGGTAGTTGTACAGGAGCAACAGCACGTTGGCCAAAGGGTATATGATGAAATCTAACATGTCAGCTTTTTATCCTAGCCTTCTTCTGGCGGCGGGAAGGACCACGCTTCACGTCCTCTATCTATCTCCAACGCGCGCACTCGAGACGTCCCGCCAATCAGCGTCTGATAGACCAACGATCCGTTCACGGCTGGATCCGACAGCCCCTGGCCCCCAGCCGGCGACGACCAGTCCACGAACCCCTCAGCAGTTGTATCGAGCGCATAGAGCGTGCCGCTCTCCGAGCTGACGAAGAGCCGACTGCCGTCATCGTTGAGCATGACGCCGGCGCGCACCGAGACGGGCTGATTCTGGTCCGTCACGAGGGTCTTTTGCCAGTTGAGGTCGCCGGTCCGAGCATCAAAGGCGTAGAGTGTGCCTTTCACATCCACGGCATAGAGCACGCCATCGCTAATCGCCGGGCTGCCCCAGAACCACTCATCCCCCCGGAAACGCCAGCGCTCCTCGCCTGTCTCAGCGTCAATGGCATAGACGGTGTCGTCGAAGGCACCGACGTAGAGCGTATTGTCACTGAGCGCCGGCTTGCCGCCGAAAGCTCCATCCGTCTTGAACGTCCACTTCGCCTCGCCGCTCTGCAAGTCGAGTGCGTAAAGATTCCGATCCATCGAACCCACGTAAACGGTGTCCGAGACGATGAGAGGGGTGGACCAGACCCGGTGACCTGTCTCGAAAGTCCATTGGAGCGCCCCAGTCTCCCGGTCTAGGGCGTAGACGTTGCCATCTCCATTCCCAATCACGAATAGACCGTCACCCAGAGCTCCTCCCTCAACGTACATCCCCGTAGCGCCAGCAAAACGCCATCTTTCCTCGCCGGTTTCGACATCGAGCGCCCAGACGATACTCTGGCGCTGGCTGAAGAAGCCGCCGGTAGTAAGCTGTGAAGCAAAAAAGACCTGCTCTGCATCACTCACTGCCGGGCTGGCATAGAAGAGTCCTTGGTTATTCTCCTCGGGGTTGCGCGGGAACGTCCAGAGTGTCTCCCCGCTGGTAGCGTTCATGGCTCGGGCTTGCTGCAGGTCCGCCACGTATAGTGTGTCATCGACGACGGTCAGGCCGGTCCAACTCGACGCCCTGGCGCCGCCGGCACAGCCACTTGTAGCCAAGAGAAGCGACGTCAACATCGCGAGCGCCACGAGACTGCGCTTTGTCAAAACTTGATTCAATGATCTATCCTCCAGATTCTAGGGCGCCTAGTCGGCGACCCAAAGCCACATCGTGCACGACATAGAGTCAGGTCCTGCACGACGAATTGTCAAACTCATGTGTGCCAGAGACCCCACACGTTGGACTCGTTGATACGTCGAGCTCAGGCACGGGGTCATAACCACCGGGGTTCAGAGGATGACAGCGCGCTATCCGTTTCATAGCCAGCCAGCCACCGCGCCACGGTCCATAGCGGCGGATGGCCTGATAACTGTATTGGGAACAAGAAGGGTAGAAGCGGCACGTGGGAGGCAACACCCGTGAAAGGGTGGACTGATAGAGGCGAATGAGCCCCAGTAGGATAACCTTCATATTCTTGTTTTCTAGGCTCAAAACGCAACACTCGCTAGGCTTGGAAACAGGCCCTTGCCGTGTTCCTGTGGTCTTCTCGAGTATTACGTCAGGTTCTCTTTATGGGCGCTGGAATTGATTCACAATCCCGCCCGGTCGAGTAACGACAATAATGCTCTTTCGACCTCTGCCTCGTTGACCTCAACGAGTCTCGGGCGGGCAATTAGCATGACATCCCAGCCCCTGGTCTCAAACTCCAGATAGAGACGGCGGGCGGCCTCTCGCAAGAGACGTTTCACTCTATTGCGCTCCACGGCGCCGCCTACCTTCCGACTCGCCGTGACCCCAACACGGCTGAACCCCAGTTCATTTGGGCGAACGATCAGCACCAGCAGAGGATGTGCCCACGATTTTCCTTCGTCATAAACCCGCTTTACGTCAGCGCTGCGCCGGAGTCGAATTCTCCGCTCGATCACCCCTCGGTGTCTCCAGTGTTCCTTGGACAGACTGACAGATCACCGAGGCCGCTTACGCCGCCTAGCTTCCCTTCCAGTTTCTCTTCTTCGATTCGGGCTTACCAACGCTCAGCTGCTTGCGCCCTTTCTTCCGGCGTCGCTTAAGGATCTTCCGTCCACTCTTGCTTGACTGGCGCGCAAGAAAACCATGGGTTCGTTTTCGTTTTCGCTTCTTCGGTTGATACGTTCGCTTCGGCATTCCTCTTCTCCTTCACCAACTCAAACACGACAACGGCTACTCGCTGAGCAATGACCTCGCGGCCTATTCATCACAATGCCACACAATCACTCCCACGCCACCAGATGTGGGCGTGGGAGCAAAACTCGCCCGCGGATAGACGCCAATTACGGATCTCGTTCGCGTATTATACCTTAATGCGCACAAGCGGTCAAATCTTCACAGCTGAGCGTCTCAAATGGCTTGGAACCCACAATTGACAGGATGCGTCAGGCATCTATAATTGTGTCGGACCGGCTATGCGAATAGGTATTGACGCGCGTATTGCGCACTACTCCCGCGGAGGGATCCGCGGCTATGTTGTCCATCTGCTCGAGGCCCTGACCGAGCTAGATGGAGATGCAGACTATCACATTCTGCGTAGCCGCAAAGACCACGGGGAGACAGCCCTGCCATCAGCAGTCGATTTCCGTCACGTTCCCTGCTGGACCCCGTCCCATCATCGCCTTGAACGCTGGACGCTGAGCGTCGAGATAGCTCGACTGCGACTGGATCTACTCCATAGTCCCGATTTCATTCCTCCCGCCTTCGGCTACGGTCACTCGGTGATCACAGTTCACGACCTAAACTTCCTCTACTACCCTCATTTCCTCACCGCCGAGAGCCGCCGATACTACAATGAGCAGATTGAGTGGGCTGTCGAGCAAGCCGACCATATCCTGGCTGACTCCCACGCCACCAAGACCGATCTTGTCTCGCTACTGGATGTCGCACCCGATAAGACTACTGTTGTCCATCTCGCCGCTGATCCATCCTTTCGCCCT
>P_1C_Sed_3_UnCtyDRAFT_1000129_pt1 | contig 14646 bp, 11 predicted proteins | sample Pon1CUnioCityCA_FD_10233 | JGI IMG/M metagenome (IMG submission 10233) | reverse complement strand
CGTCCTCGGTGCTGAAACCGCTGGCTTTAGGCGATTCCGAATGTTCGAGAGCGTCTACGGCAATTGAATTCGAGCAAGTGTCGAAAGTCCGCTTAGAGAGAATGGTCATCGACTTCCCGGCAGATCGGTGGTTGGTCATTGAAGACAACCTGAGCACGCATATCAGCCGTGAGACGCGCTTGGCCTTGTCTGCTTGGCCCGAGATCCAGATCCAGTTCACGCCCAAGTACGCATGCTGGTTGAACCTCATCGAACCTTGGTGGAAGCAAATCCGCTCCTTGGCTCTGAAAGGAAGATGTTTCGAAACCTTGGATGAACTGACATTCACTCTGAATGCTGCCTTGGACTACTGGAATGACCATAGGCATCCGTATCGCTGGAAGAAGAGACCTCAAGAACAAATCATCACGCTCGGCGGTTTCAGTGTTGTCCGCAACACTACTACCCCAGCGATTTAGCGAGAGAACCACTTAGTCAGTCCCCATATCGCTTGAAGTGTACGCTGAGCCTTACGATCTGGCAAGCATGGCCGTGGCCCTGAGTGCATCGAGGCGGGCGGTTTCCAGCGGAGAGATCGCCAGACCGGGATGTCCTATTTGACAGCCTTCATCGCCGTGTTATACTGCCGGGCGTGCGTTAGAAGCCGGTCTTGTTTGGGATGGCGGGCTACGAACCGACAGCTTGCGTCCTGGAAGTAGGAAGCTCATCCATGAGTGACCCCTCGGTATCGACCGTCTCCGATGAGGCAATGTCTGCTCAGGCCAAGGCGTCGAAGGCGGCAGCGCGACGGGCGGCCATGGCTGTGATTATGGCCACCAACTTCTTGCTCAACTTCGGATATCAGATCTGGCGCTCGCTCTTCAATAACTTCGCTATCGATGAGCTTGGCGTGCAAGCTAATCAGATGGGGGCGATCCAATCGGTGCGCGAGATACCGGGATTGCTGGGCTTCACTGTTGGCTTGTTGGCGATGCTGTTGACTGAGATGCGCATAGCCGGTCTCTCCATCGTATTGCTTGGTTTGGGCATCGCGTTGACGGGCGGTGCGACGGACCTTCCGAGTCTGTTGGTGAGCACGGTGCTGATGAGCGTTGGTTTCCACTACTTCATGCCGGCCAATTCCTCAGCGGTTCTGCAGTTGACCGATGAGGACGAGGCGCCCGAGGTTCTGGGACGCTTGACGAGCCTGAATGCCCTGGCTGCCCTGGCTGGAGCGGGCCTGGTCTTTCTGGCTTTGGGGTCCCTAGGGTTCCGCAGGCTCTTTCTGGTGACTGGCGCCGTGGTGGCCGTCGGGAGTGTGATTGCGCTTCTCTGGTCGGCCCGCCAGTCTGTTCTCCCTCACTCCGACTCTGGCCTGGACGAGGTCGGGTCGATCCATCTCGTACAGCGAACACCCTTGCGGCGCCGCTACTGGCTCTACTACGCTCTCCAGTTCCTGATGGGCAGTCGCCGTCACATCTTCACCACGTTCGCTGTCTTCCTGTTGGTGCGGAAGCACGGGGTTCGTGCCGAGACGGTTACTGCTCTCTACCTGGTGAACAACCTGGTCGGCGCTTTCCTCTATCGGCAGCTTGGGAGGATCATTGCGCGCGTGGGTGAGAAGCGGGCTCTGACGGTGAACTTTGTGCTGCTCATCTTCGTCTTCTTAGGATATGCCTACATCCCTGTTCTGCCTGTTCTCTACATCCTGTTCGTGGCTGATCACATGCTATTTGGATTCCGCATTGCTCTTCAGTCCTACTTCCAGAAGATTGCCGTCCACCGCCGCGAGATTACGCCCAATCTCTCGCTGGGTCAGACGATCAATCATGTTGCGTCAGTCATCATCCCCTTGGTAGGGGGCATCATCTGGGAGACGGTCGGTAGCCACTACACGTTCCTGGTTGGAGTCGGTGTCGTTGTTTTCGCCCTGATTCTCGTCCAGTGGATGCGGGTTGAGCCGGGTGCGGTGTCGCAAGCGACGGCGGCTGGATCGTAGTTAAGAAGCTTGGGTATGTCGGCTGATTTCGAGTGGCGTTTCGGCGACGAGCTCCCTGAGGAAGCGTCCGAGGGCGGGCAGCCACAGCTCCAGCCTTGGCGTCGATGGCTGATCTGGCTGGTGCTGGTTTTGCTCTGCGCCAGCGGTTGCTATGCGTGGTGGCGCCAACGGCAGCGGACGTTGTCACAAACTGAGGCGCGGGTGGAGCAAGTTGCTCGTCTGGAGCTAGATGCCCGGGCCGAGGGAGATACGGAGCTTCTCCTCAGCCTTCAAGATAGCGCCGACAAGGCCTGGCGCGACGCGCAGCTAACCTACACCGGTGCCGCAGCGCTGCCGCTGCCTATCCAGGCGTTGACCGCCACCGAGACGACCGTCGAGACCGCCCGGATCGTTGGCGATAGAGCGCTGGTGGAGATTGAGCATTCGGCTGTTCTGTCGAGCGGACGTCGGGCGACGTTTCGGGCTGTGCGCTTCTACGGCCTGGCAGGGCGCGGGCGCTGGGTGCATACCAAGGCGGATCTGGACGATGGAGGGCGACCAGTGAGCCTCGCGGAAGGCCCCCTGGAGGTCAGCGTTCGGGAGGTTGACGCCGAGTGGGTAGAGCCGATGGTGCCGGACATGGCAGCCCTGGTTTCGGATTACTGCGATCTCACCTCCTGTCAGCTCGAGCTGCCGTTGACCCTGGACCTCGGGGCCACGCTGATTGAGGCGGCGAATCCGGAGGATATCACACTTCCGGCGCCCTACCTCGTCGGCGCGCCTCAGGGGGAGGCGGCTGAGGCGGCGTGGGAGGCTGCCTTGCAGCGCTTCCTCCTCGATCATCTGATCAGCCGGGAGATCGGCTCCCGTCCTCCCGGTGTGCACGCAGGCGAGATCTTCCAGGATCGTTTGCGCGCCTGGTTCCGGGTGCAGTTCGGTCTGGAGCGCGCCGTCTCTCCGGATCTGGAGCTGATCGCGGAAGCCCTGGAGACGGAGGCCTGGATTCCCCTGTGGGAGTTATGGGATCTCGATCCCGACCACCCGAGACGGCCGCTGGCGAAGGCGGAGACTGATCTATTGTTGGCCTTTATCCAGCGCGAGGATGGCACCTCGGCCGTCGCCCGGCTTCCTCAGGCCTTCCGCGACGCTTACCATCCCGGGGATGCGATCGTTGACGTCGTGGGTGAACCATGGTGGCGCTTCCGAAGCCGCTACCTGGCCTACGTCCGGCAGGTCACCGCTTGGCGGTCTGGTGAGCTGGCCGGCTTCCCGTCCTACGATCTGATGGTGTCGTGTTGGGAGAGCCTGGGGTCAACGCGCCTCAGAGAGGTCTGGGGCTTGCGCCTGGGCGAACCGGAGCTGACGCTGCTCTCTGTTGGGCCTGGGACTGAAGATCTTTTGCCCATCTCCTGGTCCCCAGACGGAGGGCAGCTGCTGGTGGTGCAGGAAGAAGACGCCGGGCTTGAGTTCTACCTGTTAAGAACGCATCGGTCCGAGCCCCAGGTGCTGGCTACAATGCCCAGTGACGTGGACCTGGTCGGTTCGCCGCGTGTTGGGGAGACTGGGTGGTCGCCGGACGGTGCTTATCTCGCCTATCGGGCGCCAGGTCGGTTCGCTGAGGGCGGCATCGTCGATCTGGAGAGCGGTGATCATAGAGCCTTTGAGGGCAACTTCGTCGCCTGGTCGCCTGATAGCACCCGGCTTATGCATGCCCAGCCCGTCGCCTGGCATTGGTCGCCGGAACTCCGGGTCCAGACCTTTTGGGTGCGGGAACGGGACGCGGACCGTTCTCGGCGATTGGGACAGGCCTACGCGGCAGCCTGGTCGCCTGACGGGGCCCGCATCGTCTACGTCACACCTGAGCCCTCACTGAGAACATACGATACCACGACGAGCGAGATCGCAACCCTGCTCGACAAGGCCTCCCTGCGTGAGATGCTCAGCTTCACGCCGACGTTGTCGCCCATCTCCGGTCAACCGTTCGAGATTGCTTGGTCTCCCACCGGGGAGTGGATTGCCCTCGCTGCGACACGGACCAGGGAGCCGGGAACGGAGGAGACGCTGACGATGCTGGTGCGCGACGGTGCCCATCGCGTTTTGGGGCGGCGTGCAGGAGGGTTGTTGGGTCTCTCGTGGTCTCCCGATGGCCGCTGGCTGACGACGTTCACCTTCGATCGGGCGGCGTTCAACTCGATCGTGAGCGATCCCCAGGGAGAGACCCTCTTCGATGGGGATGGCACATCCGTCTCATGGTCGCACGGGGGGCGCTACATGGCTGTCGTGCGGGACCGACCGTCGCTGCTGGGCATCCTCGAGATCGAAAGCCGCGAGTGGCAGAGGTTTGACGTCTCGGGAGACTGCTGGTCGGCGGTGTGGAATCCGCGAGCGCCGCTCGACGGGCCTGCGGAGAGGAGCATCGATCTAGTCCCTGGGCCGGATTGGCGGTCCTCGATTCAGGAGTGCGACCTACCGCATTGCCGGCCCTAATAGCGTAGGGCTACCTTCGCGCTTTCTGCGTCGGGCGGTGGTTCCTGCAGCTCGTCCAGCACGGTCTCCAGATCCTCCAACGTTGTCACCCCCGCCAGGCTGTTGACAAAGGTGCGCAGGTCAGGGGAGCGGGTGAACACCTCGCGTACCGCTGGCCCGATAGGATCCTCTCCCGCCGCTCCGGGCTGGTCGGCGTAGGCCCCATGGAAAGCGAAGTAGGCCTGATTCAGCTTCCGGATCGCGTAGCCATGCTCGACGAACACCTTCCGTCGCTGTTCCATGTAAGCCTCTGCCTCCTCGACCTTTCCCTCGGCTAGGAGGTCATCCACGTGGACCCGCGTCTGTCGCATCTCCATACGGAAATCGAAGGACGGGGGCTCAGGTGGCTCCTCGGTTGGTGCTTCAGGTTGCGGCTCGGGCTCCGGCTCTGGCGGGAGATGTTCTGGATAGTAGCGGGCCACGACCTTACGCCCTATCTCTCTTCCCACGATGGAGGCTACGGTCTCGTTGATGGTTCGTGCCTCTCCGGAGGAGAGATAGTTCCGGCCCAACGGTCGCGGTGCAAGGTAGTGGTGCGTCCACTCGTGGGCTGTAACCTCGGTCGCCCAGTTGATGGAGCTGCTCTCCAGCAACATCGAGGGATAGGCGGAGAGTCCCCCGATCCCGGTGATCAACGAGGAAACGTCGAACGTCGTGTCGATCTGCGCCTCGATGGCGTCCCTTTCGGCTGTACTCAGACCGTGTGTCAGGTTCCGCTGATAGATCCGTTCGATGTGGTCACGAGGGGAGATAACGAGCAACTGAGGGAGCGGTGTGAAGTGCATCTTGACGGGGGGCAGCTCCTGGCTCAGCACGCCGAAGCCCTCCTCTACCAGGATCTCAGCCACCTGTTCTTCTAGGATCGCCTCGGCCAACGGCTGACGGGCGCGGATCGCGGCTCGTTGCTTCTCACGTTGAGCCCGGAGCTCGACCGTTGCCGCATCAGCGTCCTCGACCTCGGGGTCGGCGTAGATGCGCTCGATCTGGGCCTCAAGCTGCTGTGTCTCCCCGACCAGACTCAGGTGGTCGACAAGAAAACTGTGCCGAGTCTCCTCAGCCATGAGTCGTTGAGCGGAGAGGAGGCTGTGGGTCATCTTCCGCCATACCGCTCTGATCTCCCAGGTGACGAAGTCGAACTGGGTTCCCGTCAGCTCTCGACCGACACGCGCCTCCATGCTCATCGGAGGTGGGTTGTCGACCGAGAAGACCATGAGCAGCACGACGATAAGCGTCGCCAGCTTCCAGTGCTGGAAGAGGCGCTGTAAGACATGCTCTACTGGGTCAACGATTCTGTGCAGGCGTCTCATGTCAAGCCGTATGTTAGCTGAGGGCTCGCGGTGTGGGCGTCTCCCGTCGAACGTACTTGCTCCATGTTTAGAGCCGGTCCTGGCAGTCAGGCGAGAGAGGAGAGGGCGAGACGAATACGTTCTTCAATTGAGAGACCCTCATCTCGCGGGATGTCCTGCAGGGCGGACTGAGCCTCGACCAGGCTGAACCCCAGCTCGGTCAGGGCGGCAATGACTTCTGTGTCGGCATCCGTCAGCAGCGGCGTTGCCTTTCCCTCGGCGGGGATGACCTCATCTTTAAGGTTGAAGATGATCTTCTTGGCGGTCTTCGAGCCGATGCCCGGCACTCGGGTCAGCAAGCGGGGCTCGTCCTGAAGGACGGACTGGCGCAGGGCGTCAGGCGAGATGGTACTGAGTAGCGAAAGGGCGACGGTGGGTCCGACGCCGGAGATGTCGAGCAAGAGCTCAAACAGGGAGCGCTTCTCTCGGGTCAAGAAGCCGTAAAGCGACAGTTGATTCTCGCGCACGTGGAAGTACGTGAAGAGATCCAAAGCTTGTTCCACATCCTTGATCTGGGCTGGGATGTTGTCGGGGACGCGGACCTTGAAGCCAAGCCCGCCTGTGCGAATGACGACGTATCCATCCCCCGTCTCCCAGACCACACCACTGATTCTCGAGATCATAGCAGGATCATCTTGTATGTGCTGATAAGGAGCTTTCTGACAGTGACTTCAGCCGGGCTGAGTGCAGGTGACAGATGGCCACCGCCAATGCATCCGCAGCGTCGTCCGGGCGCGGCCTCTCGCTGAGGCCGAGTAGCATTTTCACCATCTCCTGCATCTGGGCCTTGTCCGCGCTGCCATAACCGGTAACCGCTTGTTTGATGGCCAGTGGCGTGTACTCGGCTACCTCGAGCCCAGCGTCCGCCAGTGCTAAAATCGCCACGCCGCGAGCCTGCCCTACGCTCATGGCGGTGCGTACGTTATTGCTAAAGAAGAGTTCCTCAACAGCAGCCTCATCGGGCTCCCATTCGGCTGCCAGCGACCGGAGTTCGCGATGAATGATCTGCAGGCGCACTGACGTGGGTTGATCGGAGGCGGTTCGTATCACTCCACTGACCAGCGCCTTCAGGTCGTTTCCATCCTGCTCAACGACGCCGTAGCCTGTGGTCGCAGTGCCAGGGTCGATACCAAGGACGCGACGACGGTTTTGAGCGCTGATCTTCCCAGGGATGTTAGAGCTCTCCTTCGTACTTCGCGATGATCTCGTCCGTGATCTCCAGGTTGGAGTGGACCTCTTGTACGTCGTCCATATCCTCTAGCCTTTCGATCACGCGCATCACGTTGAGTGTCTCTCTCTCGCCCAGCGTCATCCTACGCTTCGGGACCATTGTCAGGCGGGCGTCTCTGGTCGGTATCTCTGCCTTCTCCAGGGCCTTCTGGACGGAGCTGAATCGGTCCGGGGTGGCGTAGATTTCAATGAGGTCGTCGCCGAATTCAATGTCCTCGGCTCCGGCCTCTACGGCGATTTCAAAGACATGTTCCTCGTCAAGGCCATCGGGTTCAAGTGCGATATACCCTCTGCGATCAAATTGCCACGTCACGGCCCCCGCCTCGGCCAGCGATCCTCCTGAATCGGAGAAGGCTTTGCGCAACTCAGAAGCAGTGCGGTTCTTGTTGTCCGTGACAGCGTGCACAAGAACAGCGACGCCGCTTGGAGCGTACCCCTCGTACACAATCTCCTCCAAGTCCACGCCCTCAAGCTCGCCAGTGCCCCGCTTGATGGCTCGCTCGATGTTCTCCTTGGGCATGTTACCGTCCTTGGCCCTGTCAATAGCCAGTCGAAGCTGGATATTGAACTCAGGGTCGCCGCCGCCTTGCCGCGCCGCCACGGTGATCTCGCGGACCAACTTGGTGAAGATCTTGGCGCGTCGACGGTCTTCCTTCTTCTTCTGGTGCTTGATATTGGCCCAGTGGCTATGACCGGCCATAACTCGCACTCCTCCTAAACTAGTCATCGGGAATGATCCTCGATGTCATCGTCTTATGCCTTAATATTGTATCCCATCTCGGTTAGGTTTGCAATCAAATCACCCGGAGAGTAACTTGGACCCGGAACAGGGGAGGGCCAGACTCGCGTTTGCTGACGAGAGACGTTTGTCTTTCAGAGCGGTGGGCTTTTGGTCGTGGGTGGCTTTTCCTCCCTCTCTCTGGCGTGTAGAATAGCGCCAACTTGGCATTGCACCTAAGGGGGACATGACTATGGCGTTCTATCTAGACTCGACATTGGCCGACGACGTCCATCGGGCTGTGGAGCTCGGTTTTATCGTCGGTGTCACCACCAACCCGAAGCTCCTGGCTCAGGTGGATAGGCCAGCCACGGATATCTTACCGCAACTATGCGACGCATTGGGAGAGCAGGGTATTGTCTTCTACCAGCTGACCGCGCCTACGGTTGCAGAGCGGGAAGCAGAGGCTCATCGTATGGCCGGCCTGCGTCCGGGCTGCATTGGGTTGAAGATACCATGTACCACGGAGAATCTAGCGATGCTGCCGCGTCTGGCGGCCGAGGGGTTAACATGCGCGGTGACCGCCGTCTTCAGCGCCTACCAGACGCTGCTGGCCTGCGAGGTCGGCGCTGACTACGTCATACCGTACGTCAATCGAGCCACCCGCCAGCTGGGAGATGGGATTGCGTTAGTGGAGGAGATGTCGACCGTTTGCAGGGTGATGGGGGCGTCGACCGAGATACTGGCGGCCAGCTTCCGGGACGTGACTGAGGTCACGCAGGCTTTCCAGGCCGGCGCTGCGCACGTGACAGTCTCCCTGGATCTCCTGGAGGCGTTGGGGGATCATCCGCTATCGGTCAAGGCTATCGAGGACTTTTCTCGGTTCACGTAGATCCGCTTGCCCTGACCCTACTTGAGCCGAGTCCAATCGATATCCTCGTGCTTCAATTCGATCTGACCNCGGTTACCGATAAAACGCTGGGCGCTGTCGGTCGAGAAGCAGAGCAGGTCGAAGGGGGCCTGTCGATCGAGACCGGCGAGAGCATCCTCGGCCATCTCGATGAAGGGGGCCAGCTCCGTGTCCCACTTGGCGAGAGCGAAATGGGTCTCCCGGTAGCGCCTGACCAGCGAATGAATCTTGCTGGGGCTCACGTGTCCGGCCTCGCCCCAGAAGCGCGGTTCGCCGCGTCCATCGAGCGAAACCACATCGGGCTTATAGCGGTCGCCCACCGAGACCTCCACTAGAAGATCCGGGTAGGTGGGGAGATAGAGCGCCCAGAGGAACGCCTTCATCAGCACGTGTTCACGGCGTTCGTTGACACGCTTGACGAAGACGACTTGTTCTCCGTGCGCGCGCAATGTCCACTTGCGCCGCAAGAACAGATCCTGTGTCATAGGCGGCTGTTTCTACTGTCGGCGCTGTCCTACTTCTTCCACGTACTCCAGGGATTGATGCCGGAAGTAGGTGTCGTACAGCTCGGCGTAGTGCCCGCCTTGCTCCATCAAGGCGTCGTGATCCCCCTCTTCGATAATGCGGCCCTCCTGCAGCACGATGATCCGGTCGACCGCCCTTACGGTGGAGAGGCGGTGTGCGATCAGGATCGAAGTGCTGCGTCGAAGGATCAGATCGATGGTCTCCTGGATCTGCATCTCGGTGAAGGGGTCGACGCTGGCGGTGGCCTCATCTAGGATGAAGATAGCTGGTGACTGGGCCAGCACGCGCATAAGAGCCACCAGCTGACGCTGCCCCATCGAGAGCCGGCCTCCACGCTCACCGACGTCGGTCTGAAGGCCTTTGGGCAGGGTATCTAGCCAATGCCCTTCACCAATACGGCGTGCCAGCGCCTCCATCTTTTCATCAGTTAGGTCGGGGGCAGCGTAGCGGATATTGTCGGCCACCGTGCCCGAGAAGAGGAAGGGGCTCTGGGAGACGATACCCAGTTGCTTCCGGTAGTCACGCAGGTCGAGGCTGCGGATATCCTGGCCGTCGATCCTGATCTGCCCCTCCTGGAACTCGTAGAAACGGGCGATCAGTTTTGCGATACTGCTCTTGCCGGCACCGGTGTGACCGACCAAGGCCACACTCTCTTCTGGCGCGATGTGGAGATCGAAATCCTCCAAGACCCGCTCTTCCTCGGTGTAGTGGAAGTCTACATCGTCGAATTGGATCTCTCCTTCTAAGTCTTCCACAGGTTGTTCTGTGATTTGTCGGACCGAGGGCTCGGCGTCGATCAAGGCGAAGATGCGCTCGGAGGCTGCTAGGCCCCCCTGAAACTGGCTCCAAAAAGCGGCGACGTTGATCAGAGGAAACCAGAAGCGATCCACGCTCCGCAGGAACAGATACCAGTTACCGACGGAGACCTGTTCGTTCACGGTTGCTAGGCCGCCCCAGTAGACGAGAATGGCAGTCCCAATGCCCGAAAGCGCGTTGAGCACGGGATAGACCATCGACAGGATGAATCCACGCCGTAGGTTGACGCGGAATGAGCGCTCGTTGACATCGCTGAACTCTTGATAGATGGCATCTTCCTGCCGGAAGATCTTGGCCACGCTGATCCCTGTGACTGCCTCTCGGATGGCGGCGTTGACCTCCGCTAGGACTTGAAAGCCCTCTCGCGTCACGCGGCGTGCGATGCGCCGAAAGCCCATGGCCAGCAGCATGACCACCGGGGACATGGCCAGGACCATCAAGGTCAGCGGCCAGGAGATCTGGAACAACCTGACCAGCAGTATGACGACCAGCGTCAGCTGACTAAGAAGATCGGCGATGAGCTGCACGACGTTGGCGAACTCCTCGGTGTCGGACGTGATGCGGCTTATGATGCGTCCGGAACGGAACTCGTCGAAGAACGACATGTCGTGCTCGATGACGGCATCGAAGGCGTCACGACGGAGGGCCTGCACCACGCCGCCGATGATACGGGCTGTTGATCGTCGGCGCAGCCAGTTGCCGGCCCAATTGAGGACCCCTGTGGCCAACACCGCGGCCCCCAGCCCGACGATCGGTAGCAAGGGCATCGATCCTTGGTCTTGAATCAGAGCGTCCAGCCCGCGAGAGATAATGAAAAGCTGTTCTGCGTTGATGAAGGCAAGGACGATGATTGCCGCGGTGACGAGAAGCACACGTCTGGTGTGTGGGGCGAAGTAGCGCGTAATGCGCCGCAATAGCATGCGGTCGCTGTACTCGCGGTCGTAGGCTTCTCTATCTAGGCCGTGATATAGGGACATGGTGTCTACTTCTCATATCTTGCGAAGATGGTGCGGTAGGCTGGTGACTCCTCCATCAACTCCTCGTGAGTGCCCATCGCCGCGACTCTACCCTTGCGCATGACGATGATCAGGTCGGCCCAGCGGATCTGCGATAACCTATGGGTGATCAAGAACGTGGTGCGCCCTTCGGCGGCCTGTTCGATGGCGCGTTGAATGCGATCCTCCGTCTCGCTGTCGATAGCGCTGGTGGCATCGTCGAGGATCAAGATGGCCGGCTTCGTCAGGAATGCGCGGGCGATAGCCAGCCGCTGACGCTGACCGCCCGAAAGAGTGGCTCCCCGTTCTCCGATCACCGTTTCATAGCCGTCCTGGAAGTCGGTGATGAACTGGTGAGCCTGCGCCGCTCGTGCTGCCTCCTCGATGTCCTCTCGGTCGGCGTCCGGGCAGCCAAAAGCGATATTCTCCGCGATGGAGCGCGAGAAGAGGAAGAGATCCTGCTCGATGGTTGAAACCTGCTGCCGCAGGGCTTCTAGGTTCCAGTCGCGCACGTCTATGCCATCGATCAGCACGCGTCCCTCGTCGGCGTCGTAGATGCGGCTGATCAGTTTGGCTACCGTGCTCTTACCCGATCCGGTTTGGCCCACGATAGCTACCGTCTGTCCGGGCTCCACGTGGAAACTTACATCCTGCAGGACGACATTTCTGTCCTCCAGAGAACAAACGTCGCCGGGGGGCGTGTAGCAGAACATCACGTCTTCAAACCTAACGCTTCCCTCCATGGACGTCTCATATCCCTCCACGTTCTGATCGAGCTCTGTCTCGAAGGTGATCAACTCGAGGATACGACGGGCACTGGCGATTCCTAACGAGACACGCGAGTAGGCGAACTGGGCCGCGAACGTCGGGAAGCCGAAGAGAAGCAACAAACCGTTGAATGAGACCACGCTATCGAGGCCGATAGCTCCGCTGCGGAAGAGCAATAGGCTGTGGAAGAATCCCAGACCTTGTACGAGCCCGAGAAGGAGCAACGGTATGAAGCGCGCCTCTATGTCACCCTGGTTGACGTAGGCATTGCGCCATGCCGTCACGTCCGTGGTGAAGCGCTGGCTCTCGAACCTCTCTTGCGCTGCACCCTTGACCGTCTCCACGCCGTCGATAGCCTCGGCCAGCGTTGTGTTCATATCGCCGAATTCTTCGCGGACGCGCTCGGTTGCGGGGCGTAGCTTCCGCAAGTAGCTGCGCACAGCCATGACATAGGCCAGCAAGTAGGCAATGGGAACTGCAACCAACTGCGGATGGATCGAAGGGGCCACGATGAGGGGCATGAGCAGGAAGTTGGCCGAGCCAATCACTAGGTTGATTCCAGGGTTGAACATCAGGTTAACCTGACGCACGTCATTGGTGGCTCGCGCCATGAGGTCACCCGTTGGCAGAAGGTCGTGAAACGACATACTCTTGCCGATCAGGCTGCCGTACAGTTCATCGCGGATGTCCCGCTCCAGCCGCTGTCCGAGCATCTCGCTGGACCAGTTACGCATCAGCTGGAGGACGACGCCCCGGATGAGCTGTGATCCGGCCACCATCGCTGCCGCTGTCGTCAGCCCACGCAGATCTGGGGGAAGAGCTGTGACGGCGTTGACGGCGCGTCCAATGAAGATCTGCATGGCGGCCGCCAGCGCAGCGTTACCGGCGGCGCCAACCAGCATACCGGCGACGAAGAGCTTATGTCTTCTGACGTGTGACAGGATCCAACGCACCGGTCCGCTGCGGTTGGATTCCCACGCGCGGGAGACTTCAAACTCGCTGATACTCATTGGCTCTCAAGCATAATGAAGGCCACCCTCCTGCAACAGAGGTGGCCCGAGAAGACGACCAGTAAACGGCTGGGCTGGAACCGCCTCATAGTTTACCGGGAAAGACATAGCCCGTCAAGGGTGTTCTCCGTCCCCTCATCCACCATTGCCTGTGTAGTCTTGTACCTCCAGGTAGATCACGCGAGGCTGGAAATCGTTGGTGACAAATGTGAAGTGATCTTGATAGCTATGTGTCGGCGCCGGATAGCGGAAAGCCCACATCGCCACACACTTGCACCAAGGCCAACGCTGCTGGGCCCATTTGTAGGCGTCGATGGTGTACTCGATACGCTCGGCTGGGCTCACGGCCCCGGTCCAGCGGGGATGATCATTCCATCCAGCTTCGGTGACGAAGACGGGCTTTGTTCTGTCGCCGTGGGCCACCATCATCTCCCGCAGCAGCTCCAGGCGCCGGAAGTTGATCTCATCAGCGGCCGGTGCGGCTTCTGGCGGCGAGGTATGGCCATAGGCATGGGCAGCTAGCGCGTCGAAGTGTGGGGCAGCCCCGGCTTGGTACACCTGTTCCAGGTACAGGAGATCGCTCATCCCAGCAGCGCTATCCTGCGACTCTAACGTTGGGGCCAAGGCGCCTGCCATCACGATCACGTCTGGGTTGGCAGCGTGAGCACGGCCGTAGACTTCCTGCAGCAGCTGTGCGTAGCCTTCTGGATCGACCGGCCGGTAGCCCCACTCAAAGCTGAGGTTCGGCTCGTTCCAGATGATGATGTGTTTGACGCTTCCCCGGTATCGCGCCACGAACTCGGCCACAAACTCGGCGAACGCATCGTAGTGTTCGGTGTCCAGGTAGGTGAGCGTGGTCTCTTGTTCGTCCTCCGCGTCCCTTTTACCTTCGGGCCGCGCCCATCTCGGCACCCAGCCTAGCCGGGCAATCACGTGCAGCCCTTGATTCTCTGCATGCTTAATCACCGTGTCGCTGTGCTGCCAGCTGAATTCGCCTTTCTCCGGTTCGATATAGGGCCAGGGGAAGTACTCGACGACCCAGGGGGTGCCCATCTTGCGCACCATGCGTAGGGTCCGCTGGATCTTCCAAGGCTCCACCTCATCGGTAAGGCGGGTGTGGACGCCGGCGATGGGATTGGTAGTGGTCACCTCCTGGGGAGGATCGGGGACGACGAGGACATGGGGCGCGCGGATGGACCAGAGGACAAAAGCTGCCACAGCCAACCGGATCAAGTCGCCAGCGTGGACATGACGCATCCAACTGAGCGCCTGGGCGCGAAGGTCGGTCCAGTGGGCTCCGAGATGCTCCATCAGCTTGGATCTGGGGGATGCGTGCTTGTGCGCCATAAACAAAAAAGGGAAGCATCGCTTGCTTCCCTATAATGAATCTCTAGCTCCTCGGGCAGGATTTGAACCTGCAGCCTACCGGTTAACAGCCGGCCGCTCTACCGTTGAGCTACCGAGGATTGTATCACGACCGCTATTATACCCACACGCCGGTAGCTGTCAAGTCAGGCATTTGCCAGTGGGCGTCGGGATGAGGTGCCGTTGCCCCTTTAAGGGCGACACCGAGGAGATCAGAGGTCCCGGAGAGCTTCTTGTGTATTTTGTGTTCCCTCCGCCCATTCCCGTGCAGTACCGGAAAAACCGGACAGGGTGCCCGACGGCGACGGGTCCTGCCGCAAGCCCGTAGTTGCACTGGCGATGTAAGATGGTATAGTGAGAGGTCACCAATCGGGCCACAAGTGCTCCCGCAGTGAAGCGACCGCGTCACCGATCCACCGAGCGGTGGAGGAATGCTATGCTTTCACTCGACCAACAGGAGAGATATCGTCGCCGACGGTA
>P_1C_Sed_3_UnCtyDRAFT_1000128_pt1 | contig 14691 bp, 9 predicted proteins | sample Pon1CUnioCityCA_FD_10233 | JGI IMG/M metagenome (IMG submission 10233) | reverse complement strand
GGATCTCCTTCTCCCGCCAGGAAGCACTGGCAGCCAGGGCCAGCGTGGACACAACCCCCAGAGCCCGCCGCATGCTGGTGGCCATGGCCAGCCCGATCGACGAAGAGGAATTGGACCTGATTCAGGAGCGGGAGAATCTCCATCAGGCATTTGAGAGCAGCATGACCAACATCGAGCTCGAATTCCTGGAGAATGCCACAGTAGAGGGTTTGGGCCGCGAGCTGCGCGAGCAGGTGGACATCCTGCACTTTGCCGGGCACGGCCGGTTCAAAGACATGGGCCATGGGGTCAGCTTTGGTACCAGCACCGGTGAAGGGGCTGTCGTGTTGGTCGACAAGCAGGGCAAGTCAGCGCCGATGCCGGCTGCGCAACTTGCCGTTAATCTGCAGGGCAGCAACGTGCAGATGGTCGTCCTGGGTGCCTGCGAAACGGGCAAGCGCGACGCGGAGAATGTGTGGAGTGGTGTAGTAACCGCCGTCGTTGAGGCGGCTGTGCCCGCTGCGGTGGCTATGCAGTTCTCAGTGTGGGACGATGCAGCGATTGCCTTTGCCCGGAACTTTTACCAGGTACTGGCAGCAGGATTTCCCCTGGACTATGCCGTGAGTGAGGCCCGGCGGGCCATATTTAACCTGTGCCATCCACAGCGCGACCACATCGATCGCGGCCGGTACTGGCGCGATTGGGGGGTACCAGTGCTGTACCAGCAGGCGGAGGGCGACTTTACCCTTGCGGCCCTCACCCAGCCCAGCCAGCGGCGCGCGGTCGAGCTGTACTACCTGGGCAGAGATGCCTACTATGGACGCAGGTACGATCTAGCTCTGGACTATTTTGCCCAGGCCACCGCGGCCGATCCAGGCTTGGCCGACGCCTACGAAATGATCTGCCACATACAGCAGAGCCTGGCCATGCGCGACATCAACCAGCAGAACTATGATGCCGCAGAGCTCAAGCTGATCAGAGCCCAAGAAGCAGCCCGACAGACCGATCCCCGTGATGCACAGGCCGTGGCACTGCGGGGCTTTGTGTTCAAGTCGCTTGCCCAGGTGGCGGAAGGCAGGGGACGCCACGCGCGTGCCGCAGCAGAGGAAGTTGGGAAGCTGGGGCGCGTCGAGCGGGCCAGGGAACTCGATGCCATGGCGGAGCGCTTTGTCCAAGAGGCAATGGAGCAGTATGCCGAGGCTGAGCGCACCTTCGACAGAGCTCTGCGCCTGGACCCCGACGATGCGGCCGCCCAGCTGGGTATGGGTAACGTGCTCTATGCCCGGCGCAAGCTGGACGAAGCCTATGCCGCTTGCTCACGGGCTATTGAGCTGATGCCCAACTTTACCTCAGCACACCACGACCTTGCCCTGGTCTGTGAAGCACAGATGAAGACAGACGCGAAGCACGCCGATGATTGGTGCCGTAGGGCACTGGCTGCCTGGTGGCGCACCTACCAGCTCATGCAGGGAGATGCGGCGTATGCGGCTGACTATGCCACCACAACCGTCCTACCCAGATGGGCCTGGCTGATGGAACAATGTGGGCCCGAGCAGCCAAGCTCCGGAGATGAGGGTGGGGATTAGCCAACTACAACAGGCGTGTGCCAGAAACGCCGCGCAGGCGGGCAGAGCGTCACTGTGGGAGAAAAACTATGCCGACCGTGTATCGTGATTTCGACATTGATGCTTTCGGCTATGAAGAAAGTACTGGCGCTGAGCGCTTCTTGGTGCGGGTGGAGTCGCAGGCCGGGGAGCAGTCGATCGGGGACGCGATGCCAGTTACGATCTCTGCCGATCTCAGGCGGTCGGTCAGGAAACTCAAGAACCGCAGGCTGAGTTTTGGGGAAATGATCGGCCTTGGACAGCAATTGGCAGACCTCCTCCTGCCCAGTGGGGCACGAAGGATGCTGGACCTCAGCCGCGCCATGCTGGGCCCAAAGGAGAGGTTGCGCATCCGGCTAAAGCTCGATAGCTATGCCCTGTCCGACCTGCCCTGGGAGTATCTCTACCTCCCCGCGCCCGATACCCGCCCTGAGGAGCGAGGACCGGAAGGATTTCTCGTCCTGGACCGGCGCGTATCCCTCGTGAGGTACGAGATGATGGGGCAACCCGCCGTGAGCCTGGACCCTGTAGGCGCCGGGCCTTTGCGCATGGTTGCCTTGCTGGCCAACCCGCGAGATCCGGACTACCCTGCGCTGAATCTGGGAACCGAGCGCCAGAACATTGAGAAAGCCATGAGCAAGGTGCCTGGGATCGCGGTCGAGTTCTTCCCCGGGGGAAGGGTGATCGATCTCGAAGATGCGCTGACGACTGATGCCCATATACTGCACTATGCTGGACACGGCGACTTTATGGGTGAGATGGGTGCCAGGTTTGGCACCCAGGAGGGCAGGGGTGCGTTGGTGCTGGTCGGAGAGGACGGCGGAGCCCACCTGTTTCCGGTCGAGAAGCTGGCCCTGACGCTGGTGGGACGCAGTATCCGCCTGGCGGTGTTTGGCGCCTGCAAGACCGCTCAGCGCGACCAGTACAACGCCTGGACAGGTGTGGCACCGGCCCTGACGCGGGCAGGCATCCCGGCAGTGGTGGCCATGCAGTATGCCATCCATGACACAAGCGCCACCGCCTTCAGCCGGCGGTTCTACCAGGCGCTGGCAGCAGGCGAGACGGTCGACGCGGCAGTCACCGACGGGCGGCAGTCGATTATCAACCACAGCGATCTGGATGAGCGGGACTGGGGCGTGCCGGTGTTGTACCTGCGCACTTCCGGAGGGGTGCTCTTCCCCAGGCCAGAGCCGGAAGCTGAAGGACGGCGCGCAGGCCAGCAGGGAGTCTCCACAGGGCCTCCACAAGAGACGAAGCGTACGAGCGCGGTGGACAAACGCGCGTTGCGCGGCGTGATGCTCAGCGCCTTCGACACGGACGAATTGGAGGCGCTTTGCTGGGACACGCAGGGACTATTGCAGGATGAAGGCATCGACCTGGTCGTGAGCCTGGAGATGGTCGGCGGTGGGAGCAAGATGGCGATCGTCATGAACCTGATCGAATACTTTGACAGGCGCGGGCATCTGGAGCATCTGGTCCAGGCTGTGCGCAACGCGCGACCAGGGATGATCTAGCAAACGATTCTGTTCCATCGTTGCCGCGTGCAGGGTGAGGTCGATGCACGCGGTAGCCTGCAAGCCCGACCTGCAGCGTTGCCGGTTAGGGCATCGATCTATTCGGGCTTTGATGACCTCTCGCACACCATCTACACTTTCATCACCACTACCCACCCTCAATGCCGGTCTGAAGTGAAAAAGCCACCAGAAATCTGGAGCGGGACCCGGGCATTGGCCGGGACCAGAGCCCGAGTGCCACCAGTTACCAACCGCACGCACGCAGCGACAGTTGCCGGGCGTGTGTAAAGGAGGTGCAATTGGCCGAGTTGATACGGGAAGAGATTGGTGAGCCCGAACTATTCTGAGAAGTGGAAGGAGAAAGATGAAATGACGGAAGAAATGGATCTGGAGAGAAGCTTTTCCCTTGCTGAAGGTGAGGCTTTCAAGGCTGGCAGCCTCGCCGAAATGGAGGTGGAGGGTGACTACACACACCTCGACTTTGGCGAACTCGCCGACCAGTACAAGCTGAGTGACGCATACAAGAACGTCCGCAATCTGGAACTCCGCTCAGAAACAGAGATCGAGTTGCAGACCTTTGCCGAATACCGTGATATACGCGCCCCCGCAATACGCGCACCATTCGAGGTCGAGCGCAAGCGGCGCCCCCGGTATCCTGCCGACGAAGGCTACCGAAACAGAAAGCTGCGCCATCTTTACCGATATGGCGACATGCTGGTGATGGTTGACAGGACCGTGTACGACGCTGTGGCGGGCAGCATCGACCAGTATGTGCTGGATGTGGGCCGGGACGGCTACTGGGCGACCATTCACGTAGTCCAGGGCGGCACACCGGCCGACATCCGGGATTATATCGCCAGGCGCTCGCCGGTGGGCGTTCTGCTTGTGGGCGCTATCGCCGCGCCCTGGTACGAGATGGATAACGACTTTCACAATGCCACGCAGAGTTCCCCTGCGACCTCTACTATATGGACACTAACGGGACCTGGACCGATCCAGATGGCGACGGCAAGTTTAGCGGTCACACTGGTGACATAATGCCAGAAATCTGGGTGGGGCGCCTGTACACGCCGACAGAAGGTGGGAACGACGCGGCCATGATCAATGACTACTTTGCGCGCAACCACAAGTATCGCCTGGGGCTGCTGGGGCACGCCCGTTCCGCCCTTGCCTTCGTGGACGACGACTGGCAGGGTTTTGGGGACTGCGCGTTGGATCTGCAGTTTCCAGCATCAGCGTTGACTGTCTACACTGCGCCCAACGTCACCGATGTCGATCTCTACAAAGCGGAGGTCAACTCGCTCCGGTCGTGGGTTCAGTTATGCGCCCACTCGTCGCCCAGCGGCCACGCACTGCGGGTGTCTGGAGCCAACGAGTACGTGAACTATACCTACTTCCGGGACACCAATCCACCAAACAGCCACTATTATAACCTGTTCTGCTGCAGTGCAGGCAAGTACACGACGCCAAACTACGTGGCTGGCTGGTATATCTTTGACAAAGCAGGCGGGGGACAGAACCTGGGGCTGGCAGCCATTGCCAGCAGCAAATCAGGCTCTATGCTCGCCTTCGAGGACTTTTACCGCCCGCTGGGCCAGGGCAGATGCATCGGAGATGCCTTTGTGGATTGGTGGCGGGCACGCGGCCCCAACCACGACCTGAACCTGCAGCGCTGGCACTATGGGCTGGTGCTCCTGGGCGATCCGACATTGTCCTGGTGGAAAGGCGCCGTGCCAATACCGGAGCAGCCACAGCCGGACGACGTATTCGACCACTGGCCCAGAAAGATGCAGTTCCGGTGGGATCCGGTGAATATCCCGGGGGCCAAGTACACGGTGGAGGTCGATGCCATAGGCGCGATCAGCGCCGGCAAGTGGGCTGAGGAAATCAACCGGACGTTCGGGATCTATCATAACATCTCGGGTTTTACCCATGACCACTCCTTCGTTGGCGCCCAGCGGGGCCGCTGGCGCGTGCGGGCCGTAATCGGCGGCCAAGTCTGCTCGTGGTCGCCATGGTCCTACTTTAGGTTCACACGCTGACCCTCGACCCGGCCGTCTCCCAAAGGGGCAGAGGTAATAACGGGAGACAGGAGAGCACCGGGTGTCACGACCAATGCAGGCCCGGGAAGGGGCCAGCGACGACGAATTGCTGGCCCTCTCCTGCCACTCTCTGAGCGGTAGCGCCATGACTGGCCACGTATCCGGGTCGGCACAGGAGCCAAAATGGCCAGGAAAGGAGGTGGATCATAGAAGACAGACTGCAGGAAGCATCCACAGAATCCAATAGGCAGCGGATCATTGCCCCCTCGGTGACAGAGCCGGAGTTGGCCGAGTTGGTCAGCGGCTGCCATGCCTTTGCATGGGATCTCTACCAAGCCCTGAGAATCAGAGAGGGCAACCTCTTGGTCTCGCCTTTGAGTATTTCGTTGGCGCTGGCGATGGCCTATGCCGGTGCCCGTGGCGAGACGCGGGCGCAGATGGCACAGGCCTTGCGCCTCACCCTGGGCCAGGATCGACTCCATCCAGCATTCAATCTCCTGGATTCGCAGCTATCCGGTCGCGGCAGGGGTATGGGCAGCAGTAGCAAGGACTTCCAACTGTCGATCGCGAATGCCATTTGGAGCCAGGAAGGGACCAGGTTCATGGATCAGTTTCTGGACACCCTGGCAGCGAACTATGGCTCTGGTATGCGGCTGCTGGACTTTGCAGGAACACCGGAACGGTGTCGTGGCATCATCAATGCCTGGGCCAGCGACCATACCGGGGGTAGAATACGCGATCTGATCCCACCTGGGGCTATACGTCGCTGGACCAAGCTGCTCATCACCAACGCCGTCGCCTTCTATGCAATGTGGAGCACCCCGTTTGACGCAGCTCGAACTATGGATGGCAGGTTCTTCCTGCTCGACGGGAGCGAGTACAGGGCCCCCATGATGCGCCAGACCGGGTCATTCGCCTATGCGGAAAGGAAAGGGGTTAGGGCAATCGAACTGCCCTATGCCGGGGAGGAGCTGGCAATGGTGATCTTGCTGCCGCCGGCGGGGACATTTGAGGCATTCGACGCAGGGGTGCGGGCAGAACAGGTCAGTGCTATCATTCGGGATCTGGCACACCAACGCGTTGCTCTGACTATGCCCCGGTTCCAGTTCGCTTCTGGCTTTCGCCTGGCCAGTGTGCTGGCAACCATGGGCATGCCTGCAGCATTCTCGGAAGGCGCTGACTTTTCCGGGATGACCGGAGGGCGCGACCTGTTCCTCGCCGATGTGCTCCACAAGGCATTCGTCGCCGTGGATGAAAAAGGCACGGAGGCGGCTGCCGCTACCGCAGCGATCATGGTGCCGACCCTGGCGCCACGGCAGCTGCCGATCGAGTTCCGCATTGACCGCCCCTTCCTCTTTCTTATCCGCGATCTAGAGACCGGCGCGGTTCTGTTTGTGGGACGCGTGGTGAGACCTGATACATCATGAGCGGGACTGCAAACTCACGCAGGCTACTGCTGCTGAGGACCCGCGACACTGGTGGCTTTTCCAGAGGGCATGGCTGGATGTGATGGGTATGTACGTTGTAGAAAAGGAGGGGGTCATTGGGACCCCCTCCTATCTGCATTCGTCTTTACACGCGGCACCGCGTTCGCGAGTGCTCAGGATGCGGAACGGCGCCGTCGGATTAGCGGCAGTCTAGACCCAGCCCCTTAGCTTCATGGCCTCGGCGACGCGAGCGACTGCCACGATGTAGGCGCCCATCCGGTTGTGAACATCATATTGCTGCGCTGCCTTGTGCACAGCGTGAAAGGCCGCAGTCATCTTTTTGTCCAGCCGTGGATGGACCTCGTCTTCCTCCCAGTAGAAATCGTAGGCGTTCTGCACCTGCTCAAAGTACGAGACCGTCACGCCACCGGCATTGCAGAGAAAGTCGGGGATGACGTACACGCCGTTGTTGTGTAGGATCTCGTCAGCCTCCGGTGTCGTGGGACCATTTGCCAGCTCGGCCACGATCTTGGCCTTGACCTGATCGGCATTCCAGGCGCCGATCTGGTTCTCCAGGGCCGCCGGGATCAGGATATCCACATCCAGCTCCAGCAATTCCTCGTTGGTGAGCGGACCGGTATCGTCGCTGGCCTGGTAGGTTCCAACCGTGCCCTCCTGCTGCTTCCAAGCCACGACCTTCTCGAACTCCAGGCCATTCGCATCAAAGATGCCGCCCCGCGAGTCCGACACTGCCACGACCTTGGAGCCGAACAGTTCGGAGACCAGCTTGTGCGCGAACTGGCCGGCGTTGCCATAGCCCTGGACGGCGACGGTAGCCTTGCTCAAATCGATGCCCAGGATCTTGGCAGCCTCGCGGATGGTATACATGCCGCCTCGGGCTGTGGCATCGCCACGGCCTTGCGAACCACCCAGGGGTATCGGCTTGCCGGTGATGACGCCTGGCACATTGTAGCCGCGCATCACAGCATACTCGTCCATCATCCAGGCCATGATCTGGGGCGTGGTATAGACGTCGGGCGCCGGCACGTCGGTCTCTTCGCCGATGTAGTGACCGACCGCGCGGATATAGGCCCGGCTGAGGCGCTCCAGCTCGCCCATGGACATTTCCTTCGGGTTGCAGATGACGCCACCCTTCCCGCCACCCAGCGGAATGTCCACGACGGCTGTCTTCCAGGTCATCCAGGCAGCCAAAGCGCGGACGGTGTCGATCGTCTCGTCGGGATGAAAGCGCAGGCCGCCCTTTGTCGGTCCACGCGAGTCGTTGTACTGGACACGGAAGGCGTGAAAGATCTTGACATTGCCATCGTCCATCCTAACCGGCAGCGTGAGGTGAAATTCGCGCAACGGCCAACGCAATAGCTCGTGGACCGCCGGCTCCAGCCCCATGATCTCTGCAGCTTCGTCCAATTGTGATTGGGCAATCTTGAAAGGATTTAGTTCACTCATTTACCTTCTCCTTGTTTGTTGGTGAAATGTGATTGGGCCCTTTTGAAAGGCAAAAGCCCGGTGCCTGGCATGCGAGCTTCCCTTGGCTCTCCAAACAAAAATATACCCGATCCGTCACCTCCTCATGCGCGCGGGTATACCTATGCAAAAGTAGGAATTGCCACGCTGCAATCCTCGGTTGTTTGTGGATTATAGCACAATCAGATTTTCCTCGAGCAGAGCCACGACCATCTGGGGATTGGCCTTGCCGCGAGTGGCCCGCATAACCTGGCCCACAAACCACTGCAGCAGCGTCCCTTTGCCTTCACGGTAGGCCGCCACCTGTTCCGGGTTGGCGCCAACGACCTCATTGACGATGCCTTCCAGGGCATCCTCGTCTGAGATCTGGACCAGGCCTTTCTCCTTCACGATCTCGGCAGCCGTTCGTCCTGTGGCAAAGATCTCGACTAATACCACTTTGGCGCTGTTGGCAGTAATAGTCCCCTGCTCAACCAACGCTATCAATTCGGCCAGCCCCCCCGGCGTGACACGGCACCCGTCTATATCGACGTCCTCCACCCTCAGCAGGCGAAAGAGCTCGCCCGTGATCCAGTTGCTAGCCATCTTGGGATCGAGATCCAACTCTTTGCCAATTGCGACCGCCTCTTCAAAGAAATCGGCCACCTCCCGGTCGTCAGTGAGCGTGCTGGCATCGCGTTTTGACAGCCCATACTCGGCGATGAAACGTTCCCGCCTGGCATCGGGCAGCTCGGGGAGCTTTTCCCGGATCCGGCCAACCCATTCCTCAGAGGGATGCAGCGGCGGCAGATCCGGTTCAGGGAAGTAGCGATAGTCTTCCGATGTCTCCTTGACGCGCTGTTCGACCGTTCGGCCGCTTCGCTCGTCCCAGCCCATAGTCACCTGGCGGACCATACCGCCCGAGTCCAGGACGCCGGTCTGGCGTGCTATCTCATAGTCCAGCGCTAGCTTGGCCGCGCGGAAGGAATTCAGGTTCTTGACCTCCACCTTGGTGCCAAAGTCGCTGGTGCCGATAGGCCGTATCGAGACGTTCGGCTCGCAGCGCATGGCCCCCTTTTCCATATCCCCGGTGGAGACGCCCGTATAGCGCAGGATGGCGCGCAGTTTGATCAGGAGCTGGCGCGCCTCCTCGGCGGTGCGTATGTCTGGTTCGGTGACAATCTCGATGAGCGGAAGCCCGGCACGGTTGAGATTCACCAGGCTGTAGTCGCCGGCATGGATCGATTGTGCCGTTTCCTCTTCCAGATGCACGCGGCGGATGCGGATGCGCTTGACCGCACCCTCGGGCCCGCCGGGATCGTCGATCTCGACCCAACCATGCTGGCAGAGTGGAAAGTCGTACATGCTGATCTGATAAGCCTTGGGCAGGTCGGGATAGAAATAGCTCTTGCGTGAGAAGACGGCCGTCCCTGCAATCTGGCAATTGAGGGCCAGCCCGACCATGATCGTCTGTTCCACCGCCCGCCGGTTGATGACCGGCAGGACGCCGGGCATGCCCAGGCAGGTAGGGCAGACGTGGGTATTCGGCTCGGCACCGAACACCGCGGCGTCACAGCCGCAGAACATCTTGGATTTGGTGAGCAGTTGGGCATGGATCTCCATGCCAATCACGGCTTCGTATTCTGCCATAGAGCCTTCCGGCATACTGTGGTCGGCGGCAGTATAACATACATCTCTCCTGCTGGAAAGTTTGACCTTTGGCATCCTTTCGAGTATACTACGCCAGACGGGGCGTAGCGCAGTTCGGCAGCGCGCTTGGTTTGGGACCAAGAGGTCCGCGGTTCAAATCCGCGCGCCCCGACTTTGCGCCCTCAAAGAGGGCGCTTTTTTTGATCGTCCTTCTAACCTAGCGTGACAGGGACCTTTGGTGATTCCGTCACGCCCGGCTATAGGGCTTCTGATCGCCAACAGCTTTGAATGAAGGAAAAGGGCGCCCTGAGGCGCCCTTTTTGCTATTGATTTCGGTCCTCAGCTTTGCAGTTTGTCGAGGAACGATGAAGCCTGGCGTCGCACGGCGCTGCGCTCATCCTCGTCCAGGTAGCGCAGGCCATAGACGTTGCGGCCCAGCCGGGGGTTGGCCCTGAGGGTACCTTCGTGTTCCAGTAGAAAGTTCCAGTAGAGGAAATTGAAGGGGCAGGCATCTTGGCCAGTGCGCTGCTTGTGATCGTAACGGCAGCGCGGGCAATAGTCGCCCATCCTGTTGATATAGTTGGCTGAAGCGATGTAGGGCTTGGTGGCGACCGAGCCGCCGTCGGCGTTCAGCCCCATGCCAATGACGTTGGGCGCCATCACCCACTCGTAGGCGTCCACGTAAAAGCTCAGGAACCAATCGTTGACGGCCCTGGGCTGGACGCCGGCCAGCAGGCAGAAGTTGCACAGCAGCATCAGGCGCTCGATGTGATGGTTGTAGCCGCTGTCAATAGCCCGGCCTATGGCATGATGCAGGCAGCTCATCTCGGTGTGGGCATCCCAGAAGAACGACGGCAGGGGGCGCTGCGCATCCCAGGCATTTGCCTCCATCAGGTCCGGCATCAACCGCCAATATTGCCAGTAGATATACTCACGCCAGCCAAGGACCTGCCGCACAAACCCCTCCGCCGAGTTGATGGGAGCCCGTTCACTGTGGTATGCACCTTCTACGGCGGCGATCAGCTCCAGCGGCTCCAACAGGCCGATGTTCAGGTAGGGTGAGAGCAAAGAGTGGTAGAGGACCGGATGCTGGCTGCTCATCGCGTCCTCATAGGGACCGAACTGGGCCAGGCGGTTCGCCAGAAAATCGTCAAAGGCGCTGAGGGCCTGCTGGCGGGTCACCGCCAGGCCAAAGCCGCCGGCCGTCCCCACGCCGTGGGCCGCTGCCTCTACCTCGGCCATAACCTCCCGTGTGATGGTATCGGGCTCGAAGGTGGGCACCGGTGGTGGCTCTGCGTCGGGCGGCAGGGGTCTGCGGTTCTCGGCATCATAGTTCCACTTGCCCCCCACCGGCTTGCCATCTGGGGCCATCAGGACGTCAAAGTGACGGCGCATCCTCCGGTAAAAGTGCTCCATCAACACGCGCTTGCTGGCCTCAGCACCCGGGTAAGGATCGAACCGCCCGACCAGAAACTGCGTATTGGGCACGATGGTCGCCGGCAAGCCCAGTTCATCGCCCAGCCGCGCCCGCTGAAAGGTTCGGCCCTGCCATTCGCTGGCATCCATGGCGAATAGGCGGCTGGGCTTCCAGGCAGCCACATGCTGCCTGAGGCCGTCGAGGAAGGTGGGCGCCTGGACATAGTCCACCGCGTACCCCTGTGTGCGTAGCTCCTCAGCATAGTGACGCATGGCACTGAAGAGCAACACCAGTTTCTTGCGCTGGTAGGGCAAACGGCGCGTGCGACGCAAGCTCTCGACCAGCACGACCCGCAGATTCTGCTGGGCGTGTTCCTGCTCAGCGGCAGCCAGCGCTGGATGTCGCGCCAGCAGTTGATCGCCCAGGATCCAAACCGATGCCCGCTCGTCGCCCATGGACTGACTCACTTTCCCCGATTAACAGCGCTGCAAAGCGACCTGCTATCTGTCAGCGTGGTTGCTACGCCAGGGACTTCCGACGGCTCATATGCGCGCTGCGATCTGCTCCATCTCGCGCGCCAGGTCCAGGTCCTTCTGCGTGATGCCCTGAGCCTCGTGTGTAGTCAGGTCGACCACCACCCGGTTGTAGACGTTTTTCCACTCCGGGTGATGGGATGAGCGCTCAGCCAGAAGGGCGACCTGCGCCATAAAGCCAAAGGCCCGCACGAAATCTCGAAACCGGTACTCCCGGTGCAGCTTGCCGCTCTCGACGGTCCAGGAGCCCAGTTCTGCGAGGGCTTCCTCGATCTCCGCCTCGGTTGCTTTTTGCACTGTCATATCCACGCCCTCCGTCTAAAGCTGCCCCTGCATCGAACCGGCATAGCCCGTCAGCTCGACATACCCGTTGCCGCTCACTGACTGCCCCGCCCGCTCGCCCTCGACCCTCACTGCGCCCTCCCAGTAGGCATAGGAGACGATCAGTTCCTGGTCCGACAGGTAGGGTTCGATGGACAGCGTTAGATCCAGGCTCGGCACGAACACCGTCCAGCCAGCCGGATAGGTGGCGCCAGAGTTCGGACTGCGCCAGCTATCCTCGACACGGATCTCAAAGTCTTCGCGGCCTAGATGGCGCGTACTGCCGTCCGGCGCAACAAAGGTGCCGCTGGAGTAGAGATCGATGCTGCCGTCCTCCTTGCGGAGCTGGAAGACCATCAGCTCGCTGCCGTCATCCAACTGGATCGAGAACCAGTCCCAGCCTATCTGGTCGGCGGCCAGGCCACTGGTGCTCCATTCGTGGTCCATCCAACTGAGGCCGCTGACCTGGTAACTGGCCCCTCCTACCTGCACCGTGCCGGAAGTCTCCAGGCGGGTCAGGCTGTAGTAGTAGGACGCGTTGCCCGGCTGTGGCCCCTTGGGGCTGAAGCCACGGTCGCCCTGGAGGACGGGACCTTTGCGATCTGTCAACAACAGGTCCAGGGCCAGGGTTCCCTGGGATTCCGCTGCATCCGGCGAACCAACCTGCGCGCGCATGCGGGTCACCCCGGGCTCGACCTCCTCCACCTGCCAGTCCTCCAGCCACACGCGATAGGGCGTGGCCTGCGCACCCGCTAGCCCTACTGCCCCACGGGAAAAGCGCTCAAATGCCTGGTAGTCCCTGCCCGCTACGTCAGTCAGGGCAAAGTGGGCCATGTAGACCTGATCCGCAGCCCATTGAGACTCGCGTTCGGCGCGCAACGGAGGTGGAACCAGCGCCCGCCGGAAGAAGGTCAACTGATAGCCAAAGCGCTGCCCACCGTCGGCTACCAGGTTACCGGTATAGTACCACCACTCGGTTTGGTAGTCCAGATGAGGGCCATGATCTGCGGGGAACTCGAGGTCCTTTGGCCCCCTGGCCCGGAGATAGCCTTCGCTCTGGACATCTGATCCCTCGTCGGCCAACGCGACCAGACGAGCCTGTACCTGTGGTGCCTCGCGCTGTGAGAGCAGTAGCGGGATGCCCACCAAAGCAGCAAGCAACCCGAGTCCAATCAGAACTCTAAACCATTGTTTCATAGCAGATCCTCACTCGTACCGCAGCGCCTCAGCGGTGAGCATCCGGCCCATCTTGCGCGCCGGGTAGATGCCGGCCAGCAGCGCGGCAACCACAGCCACCGCCAGCGCCGTCAAAAACGGGGCCGGATCGACCTGCATCTGCAAGGTCCAGCCAAAAGAACGACGGTTGATGATATAGATCAGGATGAGCGACAGCGCAAAGCCCGTCGGCATGGCCAGCAGACCGGCAACAGCCCCCATCAGGCCCGTTTCGAGCATCACCAGCCCCCAGAGCTGGCGGGCGGTCAGGCCGACTGCACGCAGGATGCCCACCTCCCGTTGCTTCTCCAGGAGCAGCGACAGAAGGGCGCTGAGAACACCGATAAAGGCGACCACAGTCGCAAGCAATTGGAGCGCACCGGTGATAGCAAAGGTGCGGTCAAATATGACCAGTGCCTCGTCGCGCAGCGCCTGGTTAGGCCGGACGAAAAGCCGCTGCACCGGTGCCAGGGCGTCGCCCAGCTCGCGTGTCACCGCATCAGCGTCCACACCAGGCTCCAGCCGGACAGAGAGAGCCGTCACAGTCTCGTCATTCCACAGCCGGCGGTAGGTGTCCAGAGACATGGACACGATGCCACTGCTGGTCACATAATCGTAATAGATGCCAGCCACCGGGAATTCGCGCGGCCCCTCTGATGTGTAGAGCGTAACACTGCCACCCTTCCGCGGCAGGTCCACCAGATTGGCATAGGGCTCGGAGACGACGACCGCGCCATCCTGCATCGCCGCCCAGATCTCCTCCGAGGAAAGATCGCCAGTGACGAAGGGACGGTCCCCAAAATTGGGATTATCAACGGCAAATACCGAGATCGGGCCACCAGGTGATTCCACAGTCACCGTGCGCAACAAGTCCACCCGTTCGACACCAGGCCACACCTCCACGACGGGCAATACCGCCGGATCGAGTGGCGTTGATGCCTGGGTCGAGGTACGACTGGGTGCCGAGACATAGACATCCCCCTGAAGCACCTGATCCAGCCAGGCGACTACTGTGGTGCGAAAGCTGCCGATCATCAGGCTCACGCCGATGGTAACCGATACGGCTACCATGAGTGCAGCGACCGCCACCGCGGTGCGGCTGATGGAAGTGACAACGTTGCGTGGGGCCATGCGTCCCAGTGCGCCCCAGATGCGCCCCAAGGGTCGCGTGACTGCGCGCATCAGCACCATGGTCACCAGCGGCGTTAGCGCGGCAAAGGCTACGATAATGGACAGGGTTCCTGAGAAACTGATTACCAGGCTGCGGGTTGGGATAGCCAGCAGGACCAGCCCGAGGATAACGAGTACCAGGCTGCCAAGGCCTACCCGGGTGACAGCCCGTCGCGCTTTGCCCTCCAAGCCAGAACGGGACAGGGCGGCGCGGGCCGGAACCGAGGCCGCCTCCCAGGCCGGCGGTGCGGCGGCCAATATCGTTGCCAGAATGCCCAGCAGCGCACCCTTTACCAGGCTGCTGGTGGCAATCTCGATCTCTTGCACAGTAACGGCGAAATAGAGATCGGTGATG
>P_1C_Sed_3_UnCtyDRAFT_1000126_pt1 | contig 14792 bp, 16 predicted proteins | sample Pon1CUnioCityCA_FD_10233 | JGI IMG/M metagenome (IMG submission 10233) | reverse complement strand
CCCGAGGCAATCAAAGCTTAAATGGTGCTCCGCGAAGGGTTGCCTCTAGGAGAATACTGCATATTTGATTGTTATGTGTTATTGGATGACCAAAATAAAATAATTTCATTAACAATTTTGGTTGGATTTCCATATATAATGAAATGTATCATCCAATAGCAGCGCAAGTCCCCTTCTCTGTCAGCTTCTACCAATGTATGCATGAGCTATCCAGGTCGTGACAGGATTAAAATCTATCATGACAAACCTAACCACCCTTCAAGTAGATATCACCACCCTCAACGTCGATGCGATTGTCAACGCGGCCAATAATGCCCTGCTACTGGGCGGCGGTGGGGTGGACGGCGCCATCCACCGTGCTGCGGGATCACAATTGTTGGCGGAATGTCGAACTCTGGGGGGTTGCAACACTGGCGATGCCAAGCTGACCAAAGGCTACAACCTGCCAGCCAAATTTGTTATCCACACTGTCGGACCGGTTTGGCACGGCGGTGACCATGATGAGGCGCAACTACTGGCTTCCTGCTACCGCCGCAGCCTCGAAATCGCCCAAGCTCACAAAATAAAATCGATTGCTTTTCCCTGTATCAGCACCGGTGCTTATGGATTTCCCCATAAGACAGCCGCTGAAATTGCCCTTTCCACGGTAAAAGATTTCCTTCATAGCCAGCCAGCCTTAATGGAAGTTGTTTTCTGTTGTTATCTACGTGAGGATTTTCTGCTCTATCAAACCTTGCTCAATAAGTAAAGATATCCACGGGTCAGTTTCATTACAAAAAGGATTTCAATGACAATTACCTATCGCCCCTATAAAACTGAAGAAGATTTCTGGCGCATGCGAGCCTTCCTGCGGGAGGTTTTTGTGATGAATGGCTTTCGCGAACGCGCCTGGCATGTGGCGCGCCTCGAATATTCTCGCTGGCATGTCTGCCTGAATTGCCACAACGTCACCCTCGACCAGATTGCACATATGTGGGAATCCAACGGGAAGCTAGTGGCAATCGCCATGCCGGATGGCGGTCCGGAGGAAGCACACTTCATGATCCACCCAGATTATGAAACCAGGGATTTAGCGGAAGAGATGCTGTCAGTTTCTGAGGAAAAGCTTTCCATCCAAAAGGATGATGGCAGGCGTTTTCTGGGTGTGTGGGCAATGGCGGATGACACCCTCAGGCGTGAGATGTTGGGGGAGCATGGCTACGAACCCAAAGATTTGGTTGAAACCCAGCATCGCCGTGACCTCTCCCTTCCAATCGAGGATGTGCCGGTTCCGGTAGGGTATCAAATTCGTGCCCTCGGAGATGGATTGGAACTGCTAGAACGATGTTATGCTTCGGGATTAGGCTTCCACGAAGGGGATATCAAGATCGCGGTGGAAAACCGGGATGACCCCACCTGGTACCGCAATATTCAGAAGGCGCCGCTTTACCGACGAGACCTGGACCTGGTGGCGATTGCGCCTGATGGCGCTGTTGCCTCCTTTTGCACAATCTGGTTCGATGATGTCACCCGTAGTGCCTATTATGAACCCGTGGCGACCGTTCCTGCCCACCAGCGCCGAGGTTTGAGTCGGGCTTTGCTCACAGAAGGGCTCCATCGACTGAAGCAGATGGGTTGCTTGTGGGCTTTTGTCGGTGGCTTTGAGCCCGGTCCGAACAAGCTCTACGAGAAAACTATTGGACCTGCCTATGGTCACTACCAGGCTTGGGTGAAGACATGGTGATTAAAAAGGAAATTGAAATGGAATCACGCATCAGCATCATAACACTCGGTGTAAAAGATTTAGCAAGGTCATTCCGCTTTTACCACAAGGGTTTGGGAATGCCTACTCAGAGCAAGGTTGAAGACGGGATCGTTTTCTTTCAAACCTCTGGCACGCGCTTAGCGCTTTATCCTCTGGATAAGTTAGCAGAAGATGTTTCACCGGAACTGACATCCGAAGGGTCGGGGTTCCCTGGAATCACCTTATCCCATAACACGCGCTCCAAGGCAGAGGTGGACCAGGTGCTGCAATTGGCAGAAAAAGCCGGTGGGGTGATCATCAAGCCTGCCCAGGAAGTTTTCTGGGGTGGTTACAGCGGCTACTTCACGGATCCGGATGGCTATTATTGGGAGGTTGCCTGGGCAGATACCTGGGAATTTAATCCTGATGGCAGCCTGATAGTTTGAATCAGCTTGATTATTTGTGGAGGGATGCTGTGAGAAAAACATGGTTTGAGAAAATGCAAGATAAGCCCGGTTATCCAAAGATCTTAATCCTCGAAGAGAAATTTCCCTGCTTCAAAGCGGTTCACAAAATGGGAGTGTCCGTTGGCGAGGAAATTGTCATCACCAATGCAAAAGAGGTCATCCCCACTATGACAGCCGTCCCACGCGGCAATATTATCACCCTGCGTGAGATCTGCATCGTCCTGGCTAATAAACATGGTGTCAAAGGCTGCTGCACCCTCACCGCAGGCATCTTTGTGATGACCGTTGCCAATGCGGTGGAAGAGATCAAAGCTAAGGGTGATTCATCCTTATTAAGTGAAGTACCCTGGTGGCGCACCCTGAAGATGGATGGCTTTCTGAACCCCAAATACCCCGGTGGCCAAGAAGCCCAAAAGGCATTGTTGGAAAGAGAAGGTCTAAAAATCATCGCCAGAGGAAAGAAGTACCAGGTCGCCAATCATGAGGATGTCCTATTTAATTTCGATTATCATTAACGTATTAGAAATCTTCCCTGCATAAGCAGAGATCAAACCTCATAGAAAATGGTGTGCATAATGAACGATAACAAGGGAAAATGGCTCTTAGGGAATAAAAATTCTTCCACTCACGTCAAGATTTTGCGCTGGATTGCGCGTATTTGGGGTTTGTTCGGCCTGGCCCTGGCACTATTAATCGCTTTCTCACCCGACCCATACGCGGTCAACCCCATCCAACCGCATGAAGTCTTCATGCTGAGTCTGTGGGGGATTGCCATCCTGGGCTTGATATTAGCCTGGCGGTGGGAACGGTTTGGCGCCTTGCTGACCATCATCACCATGCCGATCCGCGAGCTGGTTTACATCCTGATCTATCGCGAATGGACAGTTAATTTTCTGTTAATCTGGGCTTTGGTGATCCCCCCAGCCGTGATGTATCTCTTCGCATGGTATCGAGATCGCAATCAACAAGTGGTTAATTAGGATGCTTCCTTTTCAAACCGTTCAACAATATCTAAGATTTACACCCCCTGTTTTGTGTGAGATTGTGTTTGAAATCCGCAATCTTGTCGCAGAGAACGCCCCTAATGCCACTGAGGATCTCCGCCAAGGAGGTCTTGTCTATTACTTTGGGGAAACAGGTGGTCCTGTCAGCGCTGGTATTTGTGGGGTCGCCATCAAACCCGATCATATCAGGTTATATTTTACCCATGGTGCCTTTATCCCAGACAGGTCTCAGTTGCTGGAGGGTTCAGGGAAAGCGATGCGGTATCTGACATTAATCAGTATTGAATCGGCACCATGGGAGGAAATTCGAGTGTTGATCAAGGCCCATACTGATTTTGATCCTCGTCGTTTCAATGTTTCCTGAATCAGTAAAAAAAGATAGAATAATTCTTGCTGAAAGATCAAATAAGAAGTAAGAACCCAGAAATCTATGCGGAAGAAATTATTTTTTTCTCTTTTCATCACATTATTCTTGGTAACGGCTTTGCCCTATGCTGTCTCAGCCCAAGACACCGACTACCGTATTAGCTTGCGCAAGGACTTCGGATATGGCATGGGCGCTGACATCCGGGGTACTTTTTCCATTCGTTTGGTGGGGGATGAAGAACCTGTAGAGCAGGTTACTTTTTACATCGATGAGAAAGTCGTTGGAATGGTCAATGAAGCACCTTACCGCCTGCAGTTCCACACGGACGACTATGACCTGGGCCTGCACATCCTGAGCGCAGAAGTCAAAGTGCGGGATGGCACCACCCATCAAACAGAAGCCATTCGAGCCAACTTTATCAGCGCTGATAAAGAAGGAAAATTCGTTTCCACGGTATTGATCGGTGTCTTTGGTGCCATTCTGATCAGCTTTGTCCTCATAGCTATCATCCAGGGCTTTGTATTTAAAGAAAAAAAAGGGAAGAATGGGGCCCAGAAAAACCAATACGGCCTGCTAGGTGGGACCATCTGTCCCAAGTGCGCCAAACCATTTTCACGCCACCTCTGGGGGATGAACCTGATGGTGGGTCGGTTGGATCGCTGCGATCATTGCGGTAAGTGGGTCATGACCACGCGTGCGACATCCGCTGCGTTGCAAGCTGCTGAGGCAGTTGAACAAAGCGAAACACCGCCTGCCGACTTTGAAATCCCCCCGGAAAAGACATTAGAACAGCGTCTGGAAGACTCCAGGTATCTGGATCAATAATCGTAACCACATTACCTGCATTATTGTTAATCACCCCTCTGCGTGGTAGAATCCCAATGAAAAATCATTTTGGAGGTGTTATGGAACAACAGGTCGCAACATTTAAAGTAAAGAAGGGCTTGGCCCAGATGCTCAAAGGCGGTGTGATCATGGACGTGGTCACAGCCGATCAGGCAAAAATCGCTGAAGACGCTGGCGCTGTAGCCGTGATGGCACTGGAACGTGTGCCTGCAGATATCCGTGCGGATGGCGGTGTGGCGCGGATGAGCGATCCTGAACTCATCTTACAAATTATGGACACTGTTTCCATCCCGGTCATGGCCAAATGCCGTATCGGGCACTTTGTGGAAGCGCAAATCCTTGAATCCCTGGGTGTGGACTATATCGACGAATCAGAAGTATTAACCCCCGCCGATGAAGCCCACCACATCAACAAGCACCCCTTCAAAATTCCCTTCGTGTGCGGCTGCCGTAATTTGGGTGAAGCCCTCCGCCGAATTGGCGAGGGCGCGGCCATGATCCGCACCAAAGGTGAAGCCGGGACTGGCGACATTATCGAAGCAGTTCGCCACGCTCGGGCGGTGCTGGGAGAAATCCGCCGCTTGCAGGGCATGCTCGAAGAAGAGCTGATGACCTTTGCCAAGGAAATTGGCGCCCCGTATGACCTGGTTAAAGAAACTCGAGAATTGGGGCATCTGCCAGTGGTCAACTTTGCTGCCGGCGGTATTGCCACACCGGCTGATGCCGCTTTGATGATGCAACTGGGTGTTGATGGCGTCTTTGTCGGCTCAGGCATTTTCAAATCCGGTGACCCCGCCAAACGCGGCAACGCTATTGTCAAAGCGGTCACCCATTACAATGACGCCGCCATCTTAGCAGAGGTCAGTCGCAACCTGGGTGAACCGATGGTTGGCCGCCAAGTTTCGGACTTGGCGGAAGCGGAGTTGTTAGCAACCCGAGGTTGGTAAGGCATCCGCATTGAAAGACAAGAACATCGGCGTCCTGGCATTGCAGGGCGACTTCATTGAACATGCCAACATCCTGCGTGGGTTGGGCGCGAACCCAATCTTGGTTAGGCTTCCCAAAGATCTGGAAAACTTGCAAGCTCTGATAATCCCGGGCGGTGAATCCACCACAATCGGGAAAATGGCTGAAGCCTACAACTTGATCACCCCCTTGCGGGAGTTTGGCCAGGCGCATGCCATTTGGGGGACGTGCGCCGGCGCGATTTTCCTCTCGAAGGATGCCCAACGGGACCAACCCTTGCTGGGGTTGATGGATATTGACGTCCAACGCAACGCCTTCGGCCGGCAGGTTGACAGCTTTGAAACTGATATTATCGCACCATTTTTAGAAAATGGGCGTGAAGTCCCTTACCATGCAGTTTTTATTCGTGCCCCGATTATCACTGCCGTCAAGGGTGACGCGGAAACACTGCTAAAACTGCCGGATGGCCGTATTATTGCAGCCCAGCAGGGTAAATTGCTGGCGACATCCTTCCATCCGGAATTGACGACAGATGCCCGTTTTCACCAATATTTTTTGGAGCGTGCAGAATTATAGATATCCGACAGATACTTTGGTACGATTGGCCCTATATTTACCGTCACCGTTGTGACTTAATCAGCTTGGATACAGCCCTGACGGTGACCCGCGGCGCGCCCCTGTCGTTAACAAATTTATTTACCTCCCTGCATCCCAATGACCAGATTTTTACCGGCGTTTATGAACCTGAAGGGTCGCAAGAAAAATTGATTGGGCAAATCTACCGCTCACAAACGATGACCAATGCCCACATGGTGTTTTTATTGCAGTGCGATAACGACAAATCACGCGATTTTGTAATCCTTTTAGAAGGATTGATCAAGCAAGCCGGGCATTGGGGCGCAAAACAAGTGGTTGCAAATTTAGACATCACCTCTGAGTTGTTCCCCCATTTTCGGCAAGCGGGCTTTTCCGTCCTTGCCAAGCAGCGCGTTTTTCAATGTGAACCAGCAGGTTTACTTGAAGATAAAATGCCCAATGGCTGGCGCACATGGTGCCATGAAGACATCAACGCCATGCGAGGTTTGTACCAGACACTGGTGCCACCCCTGATTCAGGCTGTGGAACCAATTTCCAGGCGAGAAGCGCAAGGATTGGTGCATTACGACCCCAATGGCGCTTTAGTCGCTTATGCGGATCTGATTTATGGCCCCGTGGGTGTGTGGATCTTACCAGTCATCCACCCACAGATCAACGAAAACATGGGCGATTTGCTGAATCAGATGGTATTAGACGTACGAAAACTGAATAAAAAACCGGTTTTTATCGCTTCGCGTTCTTATCAACCCTGGGTGGAGAGCGCATTGGAGGAAATCGCCCTGGAAGCAAGCCCCGAGCAGGCTGTGATGGTCCGATACCTGGCCTTGCGACAGCGGGTGAAGTCCACTTATGTTTATTCACCGGTTGAAAACGGCCAACCGGAACCCACCATTACCCTCTCTTCGGTCAAGGAACGGCATAATGGATAGAGTATGATTGATTAACCCATTTTTCAAAGGTGATGTTAACAATCATTCGCTAAACTTACCATTTGTATCCTTGTCAGAAACAATTAGATTGGAAAAAACACAAGAAATTGAAAAGGTTTATGCTAGAACACCAAAAAATAACGGATGACTTGGATTTGCTGCTGGGCATTTTGCCCCCACACATCGCTGAAACCTTGCACGAACTGGACGACAGCGACAATCTATTGGAAGTCGTGATGGACCTCGGGCGCTTGCCAAAAGCGCGCTTCGTTCAGCGCGAGGCGACCCTGAGCGACCAGGAAATCACTTATGAAGATCTCCACGCCATCACCCTGGCGATCAGCGAGTTTGACGCCGACAACCGCGCCGGCATCGAGCGCACCTTGCATCGCATTTCCGCCATTCGCAACCGTCATGGGGACGTGATCGGTCTAACGCTGCGGATTGGACGGGCGGTGTATGGCACCAGTGACATCATCCAGGACCTGATTGAATCCGGCGCAAGCATCCTGATCTTGGGCCGACCGGGTGTTGGTAAAACCACCATCCTACGAGAAGCGGCGCGCATCCTGGCGGAAAGTGCCCGGGTGATCATCGTAGATACCAGCAATGAAATCGGCGGTGATGGTGACGTGCCCCACCCCGCTATTGGCGCAGCCCGACGCATGCAAGTGGCCAAACCCTCCTTGCAGCACGAGGTGATGATCGAAGCGGTGGAAAACCACAACCCCGAGGTGATCGTCATTGACGAGATCGGGCGGGAGTTGGAAGCCCAGGCTGCCCGTACGATTGCCGAGCGCGGCGTTCAATTGATCGGCACGGCCCATGGCAACACCCTGGAGAACTTGCTCCTCAACCCAACCCTTTCGGACCTGGTCGGTGGAATCGAATCGGTGACCCTCTCCGACGAAGAGGCGCGCCGTCGCGGCACCCAGAAGACCGTCCTCGAAAGACGGGCACCCGCTACCTTTGATGTGCTGGTTGAAATCCAGGAAAGAAACCGGATTGCTGTCCAAAGCGATGTATCAGCTGCGGTGGATGCGCTGCTGCGGGGCTATCCCCTCCCGCCAGAAATCCGCTACCGCGACGATGAGAACAAAATTCACACGCAAAAGCCCTCTGCCCCTGCACTGAGCACAGCTGCCAAAGCCCTGGGCCGTAATACCCAGCGCGATGTAGCGCCCTTCAGCCGTTCCACGGGCAGTCAGCGGCAAAAAACCGAAACAATCCGCATGGATACCCTGGAAGAATCGATGGAAATGGTCCAGGAAGAACGCCAGGCCCTCAAACCGGTGGATATTTACCCTTTCGGCGTTGCGCGCAATCGATTATTGCAAGCCGCCAAGCAGCTTAAAGTGCCTGCCAAAATCGTACGCAACATGAACGAGGCGGACGCGCTGCTGACCTTGCGGCGCTATTATCGTGAACGCCAACAGCCCATCAAAGAGGCTGAAGAACGCGGCTTGCCCATTTTCGTGCTGCGATCCAACACCAGCCAGCAGATGGAACAATTCCTAGTAGACTTGTTCAACCTGTCCAGCGTGGCACCACGTCCCAAACCGGAAGAAAACGCCATCGTTGACCAAACCCAGGCGGCCATCCAGGCGGTGCTCAACGGTGAACGCTGGGTCGACCTTAACCCAGCCTCCGCCACAATCCGCCGTCTACAGCATGAAATGGCGCGCCAGGCGGATCTGGTATCCCATTCCTATGGCAAAGAACCCCAACGTCATGTTAGAATATTTCGGAATTGATCATGTTTATTACCCTTGAAGGACCAGAAGGCAGCGGTAAGACCTCCCAGCTCCCTGCGTTAGCACAATACCTGCGCGATGCTGGTTATGAAGTGGTCGTCACCCGGGAACCCGGCGGCACCGCCGTCGGTGACCAGATTCGGGACGTCTTGATGAGCTTGAAAAACATCGCTATCGTGCCCCGCACTGAAATTCTCTTATTCCTGGCAGCACGAGCGCAGCATGTCGAAAGTCTCATCCGCCCAGCCCTGGCAGCCGATAAATTGGTTTTGTGTGACCGCTTCAGCGACTCAACCCTGGCTTACCAGGGCTACGGTCACAAAACCGATTTGGACATTCTGCGTATGCTGTTGAATTTCTCCACCGGTGGTCTGAATCCTGACCTGACTTTACTGTTGGATCTGCCGGTAAAAATCGGGTTTGAGCGCAAACGGGACAATAGCGCCGAATGGAATCGACTGGACGCCTATGACCAGGCCTTCCATGAACGCGTCCGCCAGGGTTATCTGACCCTCGCCAAAACTGAACCCGAGCGCTGGGTTTTGATTGATGCAACAAAATCAAAAAATGAGGTACAACTAGCCATGCGCGCTGCCATCATCAACCGGCTCGAGCATCATAAAAAAGAAAACTCCCATGCGATCGATGATGTGGGATAAACCAACACGAAGGATAAGAAAGGCACCTTAATGTCAAAGAAAATATTGTTAACTTTATTGATCGGGATGTTCGTAATTGCAGCCTGTACATCAAACACACCCGAACCGACCGCAACCCAGGAACCTGACCCCACCGAAGTCATCACAGAAGAACCCACCGAACCGGCCGTTGAAACGGACCCCTTCGAGGGCGAACGTATGCCCTGCACCACCGTCTTTGATTACGAAACGACCGCTGAAATCGATCAATACCAGGCTGTGGTGGACCAGGCTGAACCCGTCACCGATGAGGATTGGATCTATGGTGACCCGAACGCCCCCATCACCATCATCGAATATGAAGACTTTCAATGTCCAGCCTGCCCCGGCTTTTCACTCAGTGTGAAATCCCTCATCGAAGACTTCCCGTCCATCCGGGTTGTCTTCCGGCATCTGCCCCTCCCATCTATCCACGACAAAGCCTACATTTCGTCCATGGCAGCAGAAGCTGCCGGCGCCCAGGGGAAGTTCTGGGAGATGCACGACGTACTTTACACGCTGCAATCTGAGTGGTCTGGCATGACGGAAGATGATTTTGTGGACTGGGTCACTGGCAAAGCCGAGGAATTGGAACTCGACCTTGACCAATTTGAACTGGACCTGTTCGATGAAGAAAAACGAGCGGAATTAGAAGCCATCACCGAACAGCGCTTATCAGCAGGTTTCAATTACACCCCCTTTGTGGTGGTCAATGACCGCATTTACCGCAACGGCAACCCCAATATCTTTAGCTTGGTCGGAATCTACGAATTTGACGGCTATGAAGAATGCCCGCCCTGGGTGATCGAACCCGAAAAATCCTACAGCGCGGTTATCAACACCAGCGCTGGCGAGATCGAAGTGGAACTCTACGCCGACGTCGCACCTCTCGCGGTGAATAACTTTGTGTTCTTAGCCCAAGAGGGCTGGTTTGACGAGGTCTACTTCCATCGCGTGATGGAAGGCTTCGTCGCACAAGCCGGCGACCCGTCTGGCCTCGGCGTGGTGGGCCCCGGTTACTCCTTCGTCAACGAGACGGATAATGACCTGGTCTATGATGCAGCCGGTTACCTGGCTATGGCCAACTCGGGCGTCGATCGGAACGGCAGCCAATTCTTCATCACCCTGGCGCCCACCCCCGACTTAAACGGCGGCTATACCATCTTCGGCAAGGTCATGGAAGACAGCATGGCCCTCATCCAGGAGATTGCGCTGCGAGACCCGAATACCGCGGTCGATTTCGAAGACGCCACGATCATCAACGGAGTCGAAATCATCGAAAATTAGCCGTTAAAGGCCGCACTTGATCATGGACTCACAACCAGAAAAAAGACCCTGGCCAATCACCCTATCCTTGTGGCTCAGCACCCTGGGAATTCTTGTCTTTGCGACCCAAGCCCTCTTGCTCGTTTTGCTTGGGTCGTCCCTGACCGGATTCCTGGCAGTTCCTGAAGCGCAATTGATTTCCGTGGGGATGCTGGCCTGGTCGTCGATTCTGTCCGCCCTGGTCCTGGTACCGGTATTCCTGATCAGCCTACGCCAATTTCAAGGCAAATCCCTCCCAACCTGGCTGGATTTGGGAGAGCGTCCAGCGGTTCGCAAGGCAATTTTGTGGTCGATCCTGCTTTGGCCCATCTTCGTTTTTGCTGGCTGGCTAGTGGCCGGCACACCCGCCCTGGCGCGCTATTTATTGGGTGCGATTAACCTGCTGGTGGCTGGGCTGCCGGTATTGTGGATCCTCAACGCCGCTCAATGGAAATTAGATGGCGGCTCCCCCATCCGCAAATGGCGGGTATTTGGCTTCAGCCTGACAGTGACACCCGTCATCATCATAGTGGCTGAAGTGATCGCCGCCCTGATCCTCTTGGGGATCGGGGGGTTGTGGTTGACCGTGCGCGCTGGCGCTGACCCCCAACTCCAACAAACCCTCACCGAGCTGGTCGACCAATTCAGGCAGGGGATGGCAGACCCGGATGCCCTGCTGCCTACCCTGGAACCCTTGCTCCTGCAACCAGCCGTCATCGCCTGGGGGTTGATCATCTTCGCCGGGGTGATGCCCGTCATCGAAGAGGTCCTCAAACCCCTTGCCCTGTGGGCATTGGCGGGAAAGCGCATCTCTGAGCAAGAAGGATTTGTGAGCGGTCTGGTATGCGGCGCCGGCTTCGCACTGATCGAAAACGTGCTGTTCTTCACCTCAGCCACAGGGGCTGAAGATTGGCTGTTTCTGGCGGTCGGCCGGGCTGGCACCGGCGTACTGCATATGCTGGCATCGGGCCTGGTTGGGTGGGGGCTGGCCAAGATGTGGCGCCGCGGCCGCTGGGTCCTGATGGTTTTGGCAACCGTCGGGGCGATCACCCTGCACGGCTTGTGGAACGCGCTCTCCCTGATCTCGGGTATAGTCCCCCTGGTCACAATGGGCGATGAAATGAGCCTGGGGGATACCCTGTTTGCCTATTTGCCCACCCTGATCCTGTTGACCTTCTCCCTCTTAGCGCTGGTTTTCATCAATCGGGCGTTCCGCCGTCAAAAAGCGGCTCAAACCCCATCCGAAATCATTAGCCTCCCTGAGGATAATTAGCCGATGCGCCTTGTTTTACCCCCACTCCACCAATTTTGGATGCAAGACAACCTCAATAGGGGGTGCCGGCGATGAATGATTATCCCCTTCTCAAACCCATCCAATTTTTGGACCGCACCTTGACCAAATTCGAGGTAATCAATCCCGAAAACCTGCCTAAAACCGGGGGCGCGCTGATCACCACCAATCACCTCAGCCGCCTGGATACACCGCTGCTGCTGGCTATCACCGATCGGACCGACCTGGTGGGGATTATCGCTAAAAGCTACCTCAAAAAGCCGATCATCAAGTGGATTTTAGGCAAAGCTGGCAAAATGGTGTGGATGGACCGCTCGACGACCGATTTTACCGCCATACGTGATGCATTGACCCTCCTGCGGGATGGCGCCATCGTTGGCATTGCCCCGGAAGGCACCCGCAGCAGTGAAGCGAGGGGGTTGCTGCAGGGCAAAGCCGGTGCAGCCTTGATGGCCGCACGGACTGATGTGCCCCTGGTGCCAGTCGCCATTTTAGGGTCAGATAAAATCTATCAAGGCTGGCTCAAATTGCGCCGCCCGTCCATCAAAATCACCATTGGAGAACCTTACCACCTGCCCGAATTTGAACACGTAGACCGCCAGGCATGGCTGACGGCCTGCACCGATGAGATCATGTGCCGCATCGCTGCGCTCCTACCGCCAGAATACCGCGGCTACTACAAAGACCACCCCCGGCTGAAAGAACTGCTGGCGCAAGACTCGGGTTAAGTCCAAATCCCACCCCATGCCATCCACCGCTTTTATAGGAGCGGTTTTTTTTATTTAACCACCCACCCCCAACCCCTCCCTGAAGGAAGGGGCGGGTATAATGGGAGCGTGTTAACCGAATTGCAACTAGGGGATGTGGTCAGAATGCGCAAACCCCACCCATGCGGGGGCTACGAATGGGAGGTGGTGCGCTTGGGCGCGGACATTGGCCTGGTGTGCCTCACTTGCGGCCGAAGGGTGATGCTCGATCGACGGTCACTAAAGAACAGAATGAAAAGGATAGAAAAAAGAGCTGAAAGTTGATCCCACTCACTTCGTTCGGGGACTTCGGAGTTCAAAGCTCAAAGCTGAAAGCTGAAAGGAAACAGCTGGTAAGCTTGTAGCGGGTGGTTGATCCCTTCCGCTTCGCTACAGGGAAGCTTTGCACTAGCTCATAGGTGATAGCTGATTGGGGAAAAAGACCGATAATGAAGGGCTGCTGTTAATTTTATGTGGGACAGATTTCTTATCTGATAAAAGCGATCGTATCTTCGTACCTGACAATTAGACAGAGGACCGGAGACAGGTGACAGGCCTTAGGTGTATAAAAGCTCCCGGGATATTTCAGGTGGGGTCAACTGACCAAAACATCAGATAGGAAACCTGACCCTGATTATGGTGCTCAATTCAATTATTCTTCTTGACTTTAAAGACGGTATCTACAAAAGTCAAACAACCCAACGGTCTCCTTTTACCGTCCCCAGTCCCCTCGTCTCCAGGCCAAGATTTCTTCATATTTCGCAACAACAATCATACGAGATGATGCGCAGAAACCCACTGTAGAACCCTACAGACTGTCCCCGGTCCCCCGTCACCGGTCTTCCGTTCCCGTTTTTTTTTGCTACAAGCTACGAACGACTAACGACCAGCTACTCCCTTTTGGCGTACAATAAACCTAATTAAACGCCGATTAACCACCGATGGAAAGAAAGATACCATGCAAAAACCCCACATCCTGATCGTAAGCGACTACCCGGGCTGGGCTTACGACCACGTATCCGACGCGATCATGCGTCATCTGAGCCCCTTTTACGCCTTTTCAAAGCTGTATGCTGTGGACCTGCCCCTGATCGATCATCACGACTATGACCTGGCCTATGTCATGTACTGGCACACTGATTTTTTAGAACGAAACACGGTTCCCAAAGGTAAATTGATCATCCAGGTGTCCAGCTTCTGGAGCTGGCAGCATAAGTATCAGATCTCCGCAGCAGCGCTGGTCGAAGGCTACCTCAACCGGGCGCACGCTGTGAGCGTCAACTGCCCGGGATTGTATGATCTGATCGCACCCGATCACGCCCAGGTATTCCTCAACCCAAGCGGCGTGGACCTGGACCTGTTCAAGCCGCAACCCCCCAGACCGTCCCAGGGGCAAGGACCCTTGGTGGTGGGGTGGACGGGTAGCGTTGGTGAACATGGGGATAACAAGGGCTTGCTGGATTTTATCCAACCCGCCTGCAATGCCCTGGCGGATGTGATGCTGAAAACGGTCACCCGTGAGGCGGATTGGCTGCCCCATGAGCAAATGCCCCAATTTTACCGTGACATCGATGTGTATTTATGCGCCAGCCAGTCGGAGGGCACGCCCAATCCTGTCTTGGAGGCAGCAGCTTCAACTCGGGCTGTGATTTCCACGCTGGTGGGGGTTGTGCCCATGCTCATAAAGGATGGCTATAATGGGTTCATTATCCCTCGTACAGTTGAAGCCATCCGGAATGCGCTGATGACTTTGCGAGATGACCGGGATTTATGCCTTCAGATGGGTCAGAACAATCGAGAGGTTATTGAAAGCGAGGGTTGGGGGTGGCAGCATCGATCGGAGAATTACAAGCGCATGTTTGATACAGTGTTGGGGTGAGAGTCTAAGCTCAAAGGTGAAAGGTAAAAAAATCGTAGCCCGTTTTGGGTAGCTTGCCCTGATGTGAATCCGAATGGGGGCACGGCTCCGATTTGAACAGTGCTTTTTGCCTTTGGTTTATCACAATTACGAAAAATCTGAAATTGCCAAGCCTTGCATTGATAAAAGTTTGGTGCGCTCAACCCTTACGCCTTTCACGGCTCAGGACAGGCACTGAAGCGACAGCCTACAAATGATTCAA
>P_1C_Sed_3_UnCtyDRAFT_1000125_pt1 | contig 14902 bp, 8 predicted proteins | sample Pon1CUnioCityCA_FD_10233 | JGI IMG/M metagenome (IMG submission 10233) | reverse complement strand
GCGTCAGGCAGTGGGGCATTGTAGGTATGCTCATAACGGTGTTCAAGGCCGTCACAATAGTCAATGGCATTTTGCAGCCGACCAAGTTTGGTGAGTATGTCAATTACGGTGATATGAAAGGAAACATCCGCAAGTTCTGCACGGCTTAACTCAACGTATAAATTCAAGGCCAGATCAAGCTGACCAGCAGCATAATAATGAGCAGCCAGGCGTCTTTCAAGGAATTGCCGTTGGCGAACAAGTAGCCGTGCGGTGAATTTTCGCCAATTTTCCACCTCAGGGTAGTTGGTGAGATCATCCCCCATGATGAAGGTTTCGCCGTGCCATAGATCAATTGCATTTTTGATTTGTTCACAAATCTGGGAGGGAAGGGGACGATTTTCTTGATAGATCGATAAAAGGTTTTTTAAGCTTTGATAGTAGGTTGAAAATGCGTGGTGATCCACGCGAGATCGATCCAAATCCAAACTGACCTGGTCCATTTCCGTAATAAGAAACTCGCGATCTGGTAAAGCTTTGCGCAATCTGGAAAGGGCTGTGCGTAAGGCTGCGCGAGTATCAAGGGTATCATCGTCTGGCCAGATCATATCGATTATGGCTGTTCGGCTGATTGCGCTGTGTTTACCGGCCAATATATACAGGAGTGCCCGTTCAATCTTTCGCGTGATCGTCAGTGGGCGACCATTGGCTGTAATTTCAACCGGGCCAAGCAGATTGATTTCAAGGATGGACGAATTGTTCATGGGTTAATCATACTATGAGTTAGATTATTTTATTGTTAAGAGCACACGTAGAAAAGATTAAAAAAGCCCACCTCTATGAAGTGAGCTTATGTACTCAGGTGCCGAAGGTGGGAATCGAACCCACATGCCCGAAGGCACACGAGTTTGAGTCGTGCGCGTCTGCCAATTCCGCCACTTCGGCTGAGTGATAGTATTTTAACCAATAGGAGGGTTAAGGTCAAGCGATTGAGTTGATGTGATGATTGGCGGCTTGAAAACCCCAAGCCGCCCTACGGGTGTATGAAAACAATGGGCATGCCGTAGGTCACGTATGGTTGCCCAGGCAACCTACGTGACAAACACATTGGTTTGATAAAATTTTTATCGGAGAATTTATTTATTTGTCTTGCTACAGAGCTGCTTGGACCTTCGGTGAGGGCTGACACGGAGGTCAGCCCCTACGCAATAATTATAAATTGTAGGGGTCGGCACGGAGGCCGACCCGTATGTCAGGTCCTACGGGAGAATTGTGATTTTTACGGGTCGGTCTTAGCTTCTCCCCACTTATAATGCCGTGCCGACCCGCAAAGGGTCTCTTTATCCATTGCAGAGTCTTGGGAACAGCCACTTTGATTTTTCTCGGGTAAGATTGATATGGTTTTAGAAAAATTTTCAGACCCCGCTTGGTCAAGGTGGGGCTGCTTAGGATGGAGTAGAACATGCAACTTGGGATTATTGGATTGCCCCAATCTGGCAAAACCACAATTTATAATGCCTTAACCCACGGGGATGTCCCCACAGAAATTAGTGGCGCCAAGGTTGAATTGCATACAGCGGTCATTGATGTGCCTGATGTCCGTGTAACAAAATTGATTGAAATGTATCAGCCTAAAAAGATTGTTCACGCCAAAGTGTCCTATGTGGATATCGCTGGTCTTGAAGGGAAGCGGTCCCAGGGCAGTATCTCGGGACCTTTATTGAACGTTCTCTCTCAAATGGATGGCTTTATTCATGTTGTGCGCCACTTTCAAAATCCAAGTGTGCCTCACATCGCGGAGAGTATCGACCCCCAAAGGGATATGGCGAACTTGGAAGCTGAACTGATTCTGAATGACCTTATTTTGGTTGAGCGCAAACTTGAGCGCTTGAATGAGGAACGCAAACGCGGTGGTTATGGGCGTAAACCCGCTGAGATCGAGCGCGAAACGGAATTATTTACAAAGCTAAGCACGTTGTTGTCCGATGAGATTCCTTTACGGCATGAAGTATTTAGCGATGAAGAGCAACGCATGCTTTCCAGTTATGGCCTTCTCAGTCGCAAGCCCCAATTGATTGTCATCAATCAATCTGAAGAACAAGAACCCATCGAACTGGCAACACCCTTTGCCCAAACGAAGCTAATTTGCATGCCGGCGAAGCTTGAGATGGACATCGCCCAGCTCCCACCTGAGGAAGCCGCGGTTTTCTTGGAAGAATATGGCATTGCGGAACCGAGCCTGGATCGTTTCATTCGTCTTTCCTATGAACTTTTGGGTTTGATTTCATTTTTTACAACGAATGAGAAAGAAGTCCATGCGTGGACCCTTTCTGAGGGTGCAACAGCCCTTGAAGCAGCGGGGACCATTCATTCTGATCTGGAAAAGGGGTTTATTCGTGCAGAAGTGGTTCACTATGAAGACTTAATCACCTTGGGAAGTTTTTCAGAAGCCCGAAATCACGGCAAACTGCGTCTGGAAGGGAAGAAATATATCATACAAGATGGGGACGTTATCGTTATTCGCTTCAATTTATAGACAATCAAAATTTCAGTTTTGCCAATCACCCTTAGACGATTGATTTTAGGGTTTTCTCGGACAAAATTTTATAAATCCATTATGCAATAAGGCCACCCTTATGCTCGTTGACGCCCCTTTTGGGGGACGGTAGAATCTTGGACACATGGCAGATTTATTGAGCGAACTCAACCAGCAACAAAAAAAGGCCGTTGCAGCCCCCTTGGGGCCTATTTTGGTATTGGCTGGCCCTGGCTCTGGTAAAACCAGGGTGCTCACCTTTCGTATCGCCTACCTCATTGCTGCTATGGGCATCCCGCCCTATCAAATTTTAGCGGTGACCTTTACGAACAAGGCGGCTCGCGAAATGGAAAAACGCGTGGCAGGTCTGTTGGGCGGCAAGGCCGATGGGCTGTGGTTAGGGACTTTTCATGCCATTTGCGGACGTATTTTACGTCGCGAGGCGGCGTACCACCCGGTGGATAATAACTATGTCATTTATGATGCCGATGATCAACGGTCGTTAGTCAAGCGCGTCATTGGCGAAATGCAGCTTAACACCAAGGATTACCGACCCAGCCAGGTGTTGAACAAAATTAGCAATGCAAAAAACGATCTGATTGGTCCCGCGGATTATCCCATTGTAAGTTATCGGGATGAAGTCATTCAAGAAATTTATCAAACCTATCAAAATTACCTGATTGCCAGTAACGCCATGGATTTTGACGATATGTTGATGTATACGGCGACTTTGTTGGCGGAAAACTCGGAAATTCGCAAGAAGTATGCCCAGCGTTTTCAATATGTGCTGGTCGATGAATTTCAAGATACCAACCAGGCCCAGTATGCCGTATTGCGCTCCTTGGGATCTTATCATCACAATGTATTTGTGGTTGGGGATGAAGACCAGTCCATTTATCGCTGGCGGGGGGCGGACACTCGTAATATTCAACACTTTACCAAGGATTTCTCTGAAGCACAGACCTTTTTACTCGAACAAAATTATCGCTCTACCCAAACCATTTTGGATGCGGCCGTTGCAATGATCGATGAAAATCCGCATCGGACCAAGAAATCTCTCTATTCCGATCGTGGGGTTGGGGAGGCGATTGTGGTTTATGAAGCGGATGATGATCATGAAGAAGCGAGTTATGTTGTTGATAGCATTTCCCGCCAGGTGATGCTTGGCAAGGCAAAGGAATCGGATTTTGCTATCATGTACCGCACCAACGCCCAGTCTCGTTTATTAGAAGAGGCTTTCCGACGAGCAAATATGTCCTACCGTTTGGTTGGCGCACAGCGTTTCTATGGGCGGCGGGAAGTCAAAGACATGATCGCCTTTTTACGAGTCATTTATAACCCCAAAGACGAAGTAAGTTTAGCCCGGGTCATCAACTTGCCTTCAAGGGGCATCGGTTCGGTTACCATTGAAAAGCTTCAAACCCGCGCCCGTCAGAATGATTTAAGCAGTGGCGAGGTGTTATTGACCCTGGGGGCGAAATCGGGGGAAGCGCATGCAGCTTATCTGGGACGCGCAGCCCAGCGCTTGATCCCATTTGCGAATATGTTAAGGGATTGGCATATAAATAAGGACAAAGTACCCCTCACAACATTGTTTGACCAGGTTCTGCTCGATACGGAATACGAATCATATATTAAGCAAGAAAGCGATGAGGATCAGGATCGTTGGGCGAATGTTCTAGAGCTTCGCAATGTTCTCCTTGAATATGAACAAACCGGATTAGCTGAATTCCTTGAAGCGATGGCATTGGTAGCCGATCAGGACACGCTTCCAGAAACACTGGACGCACCTACGTTGATGACCTTACATACGGCGAAGGGTTTGGAATTTCCCCAGGTGTTTATCATTGGGCTGGATGAGTATTATTTGCCCCACAGCCGTTCACTGGACGATGTTGAGGAATTGGCGGAAGAGCGCCGGTTGTTCTACGTCGGGATGACACGCGCGCAAGATCGTTTGTATTTGCTACGAGCACGCCGTCGGCGGAGTCCCTATGGTAATTACGAGACTATGCTACCATCACGGTTCCTGGAGGCTTTACCGGATGATTTGCTTCGCGGGCATATCAGTTTGGGTTATCAGCGTAGAAATTCCTATGACAGTTTGTCCTATCAATGGGATAAACAAGTCAACTATAATCATCAGAAACCGCGCAAAACGGCACCCGAACCGTCAGCACAACGTTTTTATCCAGAAATGCGCGTCAACCATCCCGTGTACGGAGAAGGTATTGTTCGCAAAAGCCGCTTAGAATATGGTGATGAGACGGTAGAAGTCTATTTTGAAGGATTGGGGCTTAAAGCTCTGGTGGCATCCATGTCGAGCCTTGAAATCCTTGATGCGTGATGGCGCAAGACCGATGATAAACACAAAAAAGGTCAAACTTGCTCTTGGAATCTTTGTAATCCTCCTTGCCAGTTTGGCCTGTCAACTTACGTCACCCACGCCAGCCTCATGGTCAGGTACCCCCACAGCCAGGGTATTAAACGCCACTAACACGGCGGTTGCCCGCACGCTGCAAGCGGGGCTTGGGGATGTGACCCCCCTCCCACCAACAGTAACCCCCACAAAAAAACCAGGCACGCCCACACCACAAGAAACGCAAATTGTGGACGGTCCCTGGTTAATCTATCCTGCGCCAAATGATGAGGGTTTGCATGCTTTTGATGTTGACACCGAAACGACTTTGACGATTGACCTACCAAAACCAATGGTCATTGCTGATTTGCAGACTGGCCTTTCACCACAGGGCGATCGTTTGGTGATCCGAGCGGGCTCTCCCTTAAATACAGATGAGCTGGCTTTATATCAGATTGTGTTGCCTTCTCTACAGGTGACCAAACTCACGCCATTATTGTCATTAACGCTTCAACGACGCATTGTCAATCAAATTGGCACCCTTGCTTTCGATATTCTTGAGGTGGTCACACGGTCGGATAGCCTCGCCTGGTCTCCAGACGGCCGATTTCTGGCTTTTACAGCGGCTTTGGATAATGAATCCAGTGATCTGTATGTGCTTGACACCCTGAATAACCGTATTGACCGTTTAAATGGCTTATCTAGCCATGCGGCCACCCCCTTTTGGGCTTTGAATAGCACTTCCTTGGTCTCCCAGGAATTGGGTAGGGTTGGTGAGGCTTGGCGGGCAGAAGCGGTTTACAGTCTCAGTGTGCCAGGGTTTGGTGATCAGAATGTGCTGTATTTGCCCGATCAGGGGGCGCAGGAAGAGATATTTTTGGGGTGGATTAATGCCGACACCTTCATCAGCTATTCCAATTCAGATGATGGGAATCGAAAACTTCAGCAAGTTGGGACCAATCCCATTAAGATTGAAAGCATATTTGAGGCTTACTTTAAAGAAGCGGCCTTTGATCAGCTTACACAGGTGCTCGCCTTCAACCTTGGTGAAAAAGAGGCTGCCCCACAGGGTTTGGTGGCAGGGATTTACATCGTGCAACCTAATCAGCTTGGTTATCGTCTTCAAAGAGCGGGTTATTGGGATGGGTTAGTTTGGGATCCGGGTGGTTTTTTTGTTGTTCAAGGTGCGCAAGGCGTATACACCTTTTCAGCTCAGGAACAGGATGTTTTTTTACCTGATGAGGCGAATGTTCGTATCTCTTCGGATGGGCAATGGCTGATTGGTTGGGGAAACGGCATCGAAACAATGGCTGGCGCCCGGTTATATCAACCTCCCAATACTAATCCACTTCAAACAATCAGTGAAAAAACTGTAGGAGCGGTATTATGGCAGCCAGACTCCAGAGGTTTCTTTATTTTTATAGAGGGGGAATTGTTTCATGTTGAATTTCCAAGCTTAAAATTAAACCCTGTGCAAATCGGATTTCCTGATAGCGGATCATTTGATTTAATCTGGGTTGATTGATCTGAAATTGTGGCAATTCTTTTGTTTTCTCACTATGATTAAGCTTTGACATAATTTGAGGTGACTAATAAAAACAGCTATAATTAGTTCGATATGACAGAATCCATCGTTCCACCCCAAAAAATTGCAGTAATGGGCAATCCCCATATTCCTGATGCTTTAGAATTTGCGGGTGAGGTTGCCGAATACCTTAAAAATACGGGTGCTCAAACCCAATCAGGATCCCTATACGATGAGGGCTTCCGTGAGACCGTCAAAAAGCGTGAATTTGACTTATTAATTGCCCTGGGCGGCGATGGCACCATGCTGCGGGCAGGGCACTTGTGTGCGCCATTGGATATACCCCTGTTAGGTATCAATGTGGGTCATTTTGGTTTCCTGGTTGAATTAAAGCGGGACGATTGGCGGGAATTTTTACCCAAGCTATTAGAGGGTGATTTTCGTTATGAAGAGCGCATGATGCTCAGCGCTCACTGCATGTGCGGTGGCAAAGAAAAGGCTGTTTTTGATGTCATCAACGATGTTGTGGTAGCCAGGGGGCAATTTGTGCGTCCGATTGAAATTGAAGCATTTTGGAATGACTCCTATATCACCAGTTACGTTGCCGACGGATTGATTGCTGCTACCCCGACCGGGTCCACAGCTTATGCACTAGCGGCAGGCGGTCCGATTTTACCCCCGGAAATTCGGAACATCCTTTTAATGCCCGTTGCACCGCACTTATCAATTGATCGGGCGGTCGTCCTTTCAGAAGGGGGCGAAGTTAAAATCAGGGTTAAGACAAAACACGAGGCGGTTGTCAGTGTGGATGGGCAGGAGCCGGTGCACTTAAAAAGTGGCGATGGTGTTCGGATTACAGCCCATGAGAAATCACTCTTCATGGTTCGTTTTCAAGACCCCGGCTATTTTTATCGTAATTTAACCGCTTACATGGAACATAATCCACTTATCAGTATTAAGAAAAATGACAAATAAGATGAATTCAAACAATAATGACGAACAGGAACTGATCACCTTACGCTGCAGTAAGTGTGGTAAACCCATCACACCCGCTGAGGCAGTCCAGACGCCCACCGGCTATCGCTGCCAGGATTGTGTCAGACGCCAACAAAAAGTGTTCGACACCAGCCACCCCCTCGATTTCATTTGGGGATTAATCATCGCCGGTGTAATCTCCTTTCTGGGGAGTTTGATTGCCTCGTTTATTGGTTTTTTCACCGTGCTTATTGCTCCCGCAGCTGGCGTTGCAGCGGCAGAAATTGTGCGAAAGATAACGCAAAAGCGGCGGAGCAACCGTTTGTTTAATGCTGTTTCAACCGGGGTTATCCTTGGTGGCCTCCCTTTGATTATTTTAGAAGTTATCCAATTGATTGGACGCTTCAGTGGTGGCTCGTTTGGCTTGTTCAGTTTATTACCATTAGCCTACCGCGTTCTTTACCTGATTCTGGCGGTTCCTGCTGCTTATTACCGGATTTCAGGCAGGCAACGTTAAATAAAAGATTTAGTAGAATTAGCCTATGTTAATCGAATTACGTATTGAGAACTTCGCCATCATTCATGAGTTACAAATTAGGTTTGAACAAGGTTTGGTGGTATTTACCGGTGAAACAGGTGCTGGTAAATCGATTATTCTGGATGCTTTAGAAGCAGTATTGGGGGGCCGGGCTGAGGTTGCTGATATTCGGACGGGATCAGAGCGTGCAACTATTGAGGCTAGTTTTCAATTGGATCAGGTGGTTCAAGGACCCCTCAATAAGTTATTGGCGGCAGAAGATCTGCTCGACGATCCAAATACGGTTGTGCTTTCCAGGGAGATCCGACAGGAGGGGAGGAACACCGCTCGAATCAATGGGCGCATGGTGACAGCCACATTGCAACGCGAAATTGGCGCATACCTGGTTGATATTCATGGTCAATCGGAACACCTTTCATTGTTGCACGTCCGCAATCATCGACTTTTATTGGACAATTTCGCAGACGTGGGGGAAGTGCTCGCCGAATATCAACGCGTTTACCAGCAATTTCAGGCAGTTCGCCAGCAGAGAAATAATTTGTTGCAGGATGAGCGAGAAGCTGCCCGACGCACTGAAATGTTGACTTATCAGATTCAGGAGATCGAAGCTGCCAATTTTAAGCCCGGCGATGAAGAAATGCTGCGGCAGGACCGCACGCGGCTTGCCAACGCGGAGAGTTTAGCCAAGCACTCACAAGATGCGCTGATCTTGATTGAGGATGGGATGCTTGAGGCCCCTGGGATCAGTGAATTATTGGGTCAGGTGGTTGAGTCCCTGCATAACCTCTCACGGATTGACCAAAGCACAATCCCTTTCTTTGAACAAGCGCAAGGCTCCCTGACTTCTTTGCAGGACCTTGCCCTGGAATTACAGGATTATGCGGAACGGATTGAGTTTAATCCTCGTCTTCTTGACCGGGTGGAAGAGCGGATTGATCTGATCAATCGACTGAAAAGAAAATATGGGGATTCGATTCAAGAGATCCTTGCCTTTGGTCAACGCGCTAAAGATGAATTAAATACCATCCAACATGCAGAAGAAATGCTGCAAGAACTTGCGGTAGAAGAAGAACAACTTTTACAGCAATTATCCCAAAAAGGGCAGACCTTAAGCCAGAAACGAAAGCTTGCAGCCATCAAACTGAGTGAACTGGTGGAGCACGAGCTCAAAGATCTGCGCATGGCGCAAGCGCAATTTGCAGTGGACATTGATGTCCTCCCTGATGATAACGGTTTACCCATTGCGAATGATCAACGGGTTGCTTTTGATCGCAGTGGCTATGATCAGGTCAGTTTTCTGGTGGAGACCAATCCTGGGGAGGGACTCAAACCACTTGTAAAAATTGCCTCAGGGGGTGAGACCTCCCGATTGATGTTGGCTTTGAAAAATGTTTTGGTGCAAGCGGATGTTGTCCCGACCCTCATCTTTGATGAGATTGACCAGGGCATCGGGGGGCGGGTTGGCTTTGTGGTCGGCGAAAAATTATGGCAACTCTCTCGCCAACATCAGGTGATGTGCATTACACATTTGCCCCAGCTTGCTGCTTTTGGCGATCAGCATTTTAAAATCATGAAGGCTTTGGTTGATCATCGAACACTTACAGAGGCTCTTATACTCAATGGGGTTCAACGTCGCGAAGAGCTGGCACAAATGTTGGGAGCCCTCAGCGAGGGGACGCTTTCCTCTGCTGATGAGATGATCCAACGGGTTAAGCAATATAAACAGACGTTTCCGCTGCAATCTGGAAATCAAATTCAATTGCAGCTTTAAAAAAGTCAAACATCGACTAAAATAGAAGCAAGGATTGATTGTTTCTTTTAGCCTCAACAGAAAGGAGATAAGATGCCAAGTTTAAACGATGTGCTTGCGGTGATTTTAGGGGGGGGTCAGGGAAAGCGCTTATATCCCTTGACCATGATGCGCTCGAAACCAGCCGTCCCAATTGCAGGAAAATATCGTCTTATTGATATTCCCATCAGCAATTGTATTAACTCGGATATCTATAAAATTGCAGTCCTCACGCAGTTCAATTCCGTCTCGTTGCATCGACATATTACGGGTACTTATAATTTTGACAGTTTTCACACCGGCTGGGTCCAAATTTGGGCCGCAGAACAGACCATGGAACGTATGGAATGGTACCAGGGTACGGCTGATGCTGTGCGCAAGCAATTGTTTGAAATTCAATCAGCGCGCTCAGACTATGTCTTAATCCTGGCGGGAGATCATCTCTATCGGATGGACTACTCGAAAATGGTGCAATACCATTGGGATAACAAAGCTGATGTGACAGTGGCTGTTCAGCCAATCGGACGAGATGATGCCCATCGTTTTGGGTTGCTCAAAAAATCGAGTGGGGGAGAGATCATTGATTTTGCTGAAAAGCCCAAGGATCCTGCTATTTTGGATAATTTTGTCTCCAGGCAGGGATCGGATAAGCCATACTTAGCCTCCATGGGTATTTATCTCTTTAACCTGGACACCCTGGTTGATATGTTGACCCTCTCGGGAGAAGGCCAAGATTTTGATGACTTTGGTTATGACATCATTCCTCACTGTGTTATCAATGAACCCAAAGTTTATGGCTATGAATTTGATGGTTATTGGCGCGATATTGGGACAATTCGCTCGTTTTATGACGCCAATCTTGAATTAACGAGCAAGAACCCTGGTTTTGATATTTACAATCACGATCAACGCATTTATACCCATGCGCGGTTCTTACCGGGGTCTCGTTTGTCGGAATGTCAATTACAGAATGTCCTGATCGCTGAGGGGTGTATCATCAACAAAGCGGCCATTGAACATTCGGTGATTGGTTTACGGAGCGTTATCAACAATAATGTATCCATCAAGGATACTGTCTTGATGGGTGCAGATTACTATGACGAATCGGGTAATATCCCCATTGGTATTGGTGAAAATTGTAACATTGAGGGTGCCATCATCGATAAGAATGTGCGCATGGGGCAGGATGTGACCATTAAACCCTTCCCACGCGGCACAGAAATTGAGCGAGAAGATTATACAGTCAAAGATGGCATCGTGGTCATTCCAAAGCGAACGGTTTTACCCTCGGGCACTTACATCGGCCCAGAAGATAAATAAAACTGCATAACAGACCGTCAACAGCGGTTTTCCCTCAGGTGATAACCGCTGTTTTTGATTCCTGTCCAGTGGGGTCGCCTCTTATGGTGACAGACACACATTGCCGAAAATGAAACAAAACCTCATATAACCTAGTGATTAAATCCTTATAGTTCGGATATAATAAGCAAGCTTTGTCATTTCAGAGGTCATCCCTGCATTGATTTAGGGATAAGAAAGACCTCTTTTGAGATTGTTCGTCATCAACAGTTTATTAGGAGATTTTTTTATGAGTCAAAACGAACCCGTGTTGGATTCGGTCAAAGAAAAGGATATTGCAGTTTCGTGGCATGCGATGTCGAGTACGGATGTCCTCGAGGAACTGGAAACACCTGCTGAAACAGGCCTCAGCTCAGAGGAAGTAAAAGCTCGGCAGGAAAAATACGGTCCAAACGAGTTGAAGGAAGCAGAATCCACAACTTTTTGGGAGATGCTTTGGTCACAAATCAACAGCTTTGTCATTTATATGCTCTTGGGTGCCGCCATCATTTCAGCATTGCTTGGCGATTATACAGAGGCAATCGCCATCATGGCGATTGTGATCTTGAACGCTATCATGGGGATTGTTCAGGAGAGTCGTGCTGAAGCCGCCTTAGCTGCTTTGAAAAAGTTAGCCGCGCCAGAAGCCACGGTATTGCGAGATGGTCATCATGTTTCCGTACCAGCGCCAGAATTGGTCCCTGGTGATATTGTTTTCCTTGATGCAGGCAATTATATTCCAGCAGATGTCCGTTTATTAGATGCGGTTAATCTGAAAATAGATGAAGCCTCACTCACGGGTGAATCCATGCCAGTCGAGAAAAATGCCCAATCTCGCCTTGAAGATGACATTCCCCTCGGGGATCGCAACAATACGGCGTTTATGGGCACCCTGGTGAACTATGGGAGAGGTAAGGGGGTTGTTGTCAATATTGGAATGGACACCCAACTTGGGATGATTGCCACGATGCTCCAGCGGGTTGAGACCGAAGAAACCCCTTTGCAAAGACGATTAGACCAGCTTGGGAAAGTTTTAGGTTATGGTTCTTTGATATTATGTGGTGCCATTTTCGTGATTGGTGCCATTCGTTTTGCCATCGGATCTGGATGGGCAAATTTATTAAGCCAAGCTGCTTTGGAAGAATTTACAGAATTGTTTATGGTCGCCGTCTCGCTGGCCATTGCGGCTGTCCCTGAAGGTTTACCGGCTGTTGTTACGATCAGTTTGGCTTTAGGCATGCGTGAGATGGTCCGCCGCCATGCCCTGATCAGAAAACTTTCATCGGTAGAAACCCTGGGTTCTGCCACGGTGATTTGCTCGGATAAGACGGGCACCCTCACACAAAACGAAATGACGGTCACCCGTTTGTGGTCGGATGGTCATTTTGTGAGTGTGACGGGTAGTGGTTATACCCCCGAGGGTGACTTCATGATAGACGGCGAACCAATTTCATTGAAGGATTATCCTTCCTTTAAAACGGCTTTGTGGCTTGGCACCTTAAACAACGATGCGCAACTGGAGCGCGCGGGTGAACAAGCCGGGCAAGAAATGTTCCGCATGGTTGGTGACCCAACCGAAGGTGCTATTTTGGTGGCTGCTCTGAAAGCAGGCGCCTCTGCCAAATCCCTTGAGCATGCCTATCCACGTAAGGATGAAATTCCTTTTGATTCCACTCGCAAGCGGATGGTGACGGTTCATGCCGTGGAAGACCCTGAGGATGACGATATTTCACCATTCACCAAGCAAGATGACAAGCGAGAATGGTATATCATCGATGTCAAAGGCGCCCCTGATGTTGTTTTGGATCTTTGTTCTCATATCCAAACCATCGGCAACGGCGATCAAAAATTGACGGATGAACGCCGTCAAGAAGTGCTGGCTGCAAATGAAGCCATGACAAATGATGCCTTGCGTGTTTTAGGGGTTGCTTGCCGCATGGTGCCAGCCTTACCGGATGAGATCAATAGCGATGAACTCGAAAAAGACCTGACCTTTGTTGGGCTGATTGGGATGATTGACCCTGCCCGGACAGAGGTCTCTGATGCACTTGAAACCGCACGAGAAGCTGGCATCCGCACCATCATGATCACTGGCGATTACCCCAACACTGCCCGAGCCATTGCAGAGGAAATTGGCTTGTTACGAGCTGGTCGAAAAGTTATGACGGGGGCGGATATCAACAAACTTTCTGACGTAGAAATGACTGAGAATGTCATGGAAACGGACGTTTATGCTCGAGTTAGCCCGGAACATAAGATGCGCATTGTGGATGCGCTTCGTGAGAAACAAGAAGTTGTGGCGATGACGGGTGACGGCGTCAATGATGCCCCTGCGATTAAACGCGCTGATATTGGCATTGCGATGGGTATTACCGGGACGGATGTCGCTAAGGGCACTGCCGACATGGTGCTGACGGATGACAATTATGCGAGCATTGTCTCTGCGGTTGAACAAGGCCGGGTTATTTACAGCAATATTCGTAAATTTGTTTATTATCTGCTTTCCTGCAACGCCGCAGAAATCATGATCATTTTCCTGGCAACCCTGTTTGGCTGGCCGGTACCGTTGACCGCCATTCAACTGCTTTGGCTCAATTTGGTCACGGATGGCGCGCCTGCATTAGCGCTGGGCACGGAACCGGGTGACCCGGATATTATGGATAGGCCACCGCGCCCACCCAGTGAGCCCATTATCAATAAGTACATGCAAATTGGCATCCTGGTGCAAACTATTGCCATCACAGCAGTTACACTGGGTGCCTTTGCCCTTGGCAGATTCGTTGACCCCGATAATATTGAATTTGCTGAAACGATGGCTTTTGTCACCCTCAGCATCTCTGAGCTGTTCCGAGCTTATACAGCCAGGTCAGAGTTCTATCCGCTTTTGAAGATTGGTTTGTTCAAGAATAAGTTGATGAATTGGGCGGTTTTGGCATCACTAGCATTGATTTTTGTGGTTATCTATGTGCCATTTTTGCAGCCAATTTTCAACACGGCGCCCCTGGGTTTAGAGCAATGGCTTGAAATCTTGCCCTTGGTATTAATCCCATCGGTTGCTGCAGAGGTGACCAAAATTTTTCTGCTGAAATTGATCAAAAAAGATAGGAAGTTGGAAATATAACCTGATACAAATAAAACACTAAGAGGCTGTCCAGTTGATCATATGAACTGGATAGCCTCTTTTTAAGGTAAATCCTGCATTACTGATCATGTGGAAACCATTACCACGTTAAGTTGTGTCTTTGCTTTCCTATGAAATTTGTGTGATTTATTTTTACAATATTTTTATCCACAGGCTTTCCACAAAATTTTTGATATGTGGGGATACTTTGTGGATAAAAAGAATGGATTTTAATATTTCACTCAGAAATCATGAAAACCTTGCGATTATAATTACCTCATAAAAATAATGTTAGAAAAGCGGTGGAAGATATGGATAAATTTATTGCTGTTGCTGGCAACATTGGCGTTGGGAAATCGACCCTGGTAAAGCTATTATGTGAACAATTGAATTGGACGCCTTTTTATGAGCCGGTGACGGAGAACCCTTACCTGGAAGATTTTTATGAGGATATGGGTACCTGGGGATTCCACTCCCAAATTTACTTCCTGATGCGCCGTTTGCGCATTCACCGCAAATTGATCGATGAAAAAGGCTCGGTAATTCAAGATCGCAGCGTTTATGAAGATGCAGAGATTTTTGCCCATAATTTATCCCTTCAGGACGCCATTAACGACCGGGATTATGCCACCTATCGAGAGCTTTACCAGGTTCTGGTCGAATTCTTACCCCCACCCGACCTGATTATTTATTTACGGGCTTCTTTAGAAACCTTGCTGTCAAGGATATCCAAACGCGGTCG
>P_1C_Sed_3_UnCtyDRAFT_1000124_pt1 | contig 14902 bp, 13 predicted proteins | sample Pon1CUnioCityCA_FD_10233 | JGI IMG/M metagenome (IMG submission 10233) | reverse complement strand
GCATATCGGGGGCTCTCCAGAATGCGGCTGATGATCCACCCCACGCCCAAGCCCGCTAGTCCACTGAAGATCTGGGACACGCCCATCAGCCGCCCGCGCCGCTTCACCGGAATGGCACGCGCTAGTAGGTCGAACCATGCGACGCTGGCGAGACTGTCGGTCACAGTGAATAGGCCCAGGCAGGCGAAGAAGAGGAGCAGCATCATGCCGGTGTTCTGGGCTAGCCCCAGCCAAAGGGCCAAGGCCACAATCCCGAATGCGATCCGCCCGCTCAACCCCGCCATCAGGTAGGGTTTCTTGCGTGGTTTGTCGTTGATCCAGCGCGCCGAAAAGACTTGGGGAAGGAGCCAGCACGCGTTCCAGACCGTCGACACCAGCCCGATCACCGGCGCAGACTGGGTGAACTGGCGTACGAAGACAGGCAGTACACTGTCAGGCTTGGCGAAAGAGATGGCTATGCCGAAGAAGACATAGTCGACGGCGAAGGCGACGAAGTTCCAGCGGTAGTGTGGGGGCATTGTGCCGGTTGATCGAGTCATAGCGCCCCAGTCTACCACGAAGCATCATCGCGTCAAGATCGTGGCGGATTCTTCAGATCGACAGGTCCTGTGGTCCCTCCGGGACCAGGCTGTTGACGCGTGTCGGCTCCTTGCCGCTGATGTGCTTCACAATCTTCCTCACGTGGTGGTGTGTTGTCTCGATGAACAGTTGATGGCGGCCTCGGTCGCCGTTAGCTGCCGTGCCCGCCACGTAGAGCCCGGGTACGTCGGTCTCCATCGTCTGGGGGTCGAAGCGGGGTACGCGTCCCCACCTGTCTAGGGTGACGCCCACCTGCTTAAAGAGACTTAGATTCGCCCGGTAGCCCGTGCAAAGGAGCACGAAATCAGCTCTGTGTCGTGTATGCTCCCCATCGATTCGCTCCCCGTCGCGGGTCGGCGTCAGCGTCACGTACTGGGGGCCGATCTCGACGGGGGCCGTACGGGGCAGGAACGTGATCTTCTCCTCCCGCGTCAACGTTCTGAGGTCCTCCATCAGGGCTGCCTTGACAAACATCGGGTTGAACGTCGCTCGGCGGTAGCTGAGGGTCACCTCTGCGCCCGCGCGCCAGCAGCGAGCAGCAAACTCCAGCGCCGAGTTCCCGCCCCCGACGACCAGCAGCCGCTGGCCGAAGTAGCGGTGCGGGTCGTCGAGTTGGTGGGTTACGTGAGGGAGGTCCTCGCCCGGTATTTGGAGTTCGTTTACCTTCCCCATGTCGCCGATGGCCAACACCACGTGTGAGGCCCGGTAGAGGTGCTCGCCGGTTCGGGTCTCGGTGCTGACATCGAACATCTCCTGAGACCGCTCTAGCGTGACGACGCGCTCGTAGGCATTGATCCGCAGGTTGAACTGCTGGACCACGGCGCGCAAGTAGGCAAGGTACTGCTCGCCCGTGATATGATCGTGATCGGCGAACGGGATCGGCACGCTGGCGATGGCGATGCGCTCGGCCGTGCTGTAGAAATGAGTGTGTCGTGGCCACCTCGATATGGTGTGACCGATCTGGTGGGCTTCGAGCAAGACGTAGCTGACGCCTACCTCTTGGAGGGCGACGGCTAACTCAAGCCCGATGGGCCCACCCCCGGCAATAACTACCTCTCTATCGATTGGCTGATGCTCCTGCTTCGCTTTCATGCCTTTCCCTTCCTCGGTGATAGATCAGCTAACTTGGCGCTGTGAGGTCGATCCCTGCCGGCATCAAAACAAGTGAAAAGCGGCGATGATGGGAGCGAATAGGGACGAGACGAGGGACATCACGGTGATTAACGTGTTGAGCGATGGTCCAGCGGTGTCCTTGAATGGATCGCCGACGGTGTCGCCCACGATGCTCGCTCTGTGAGCGTCGGATCCTGGGCCGCCGAATCGCCCGCTCTCGATATGCTTCTTTGCGTTATCCCACAGTCCACCGGCGTTCGACATCAGCAGGGCGAAGATCACCCCAGTGAAGATGCTGCCTCCTAGGAATCCTCCCAGCGCTTCGGGGCCGAGCACGAACCCGATCAGCAGCGGGAGGGCGATGGCCAAGAAGGCGGGCCAGACCAGCGAGCTCAGGGCCCCCCGAGCGGCTAGTGCCACGCACGCCGCATAGTCCGGCGACTCGGTGCCGGCCAGGATACCGGGTCTTTCTTCGAACTGACGACGCACCTCTTCAATCATATCGAAGGCGTTATCGGTCACCGACAGCATGGTCAGGGCGCTGAAGAGCGGTGGGGCCACCGCGCCCAGCAGCACGCCGGCCACGACGACGGGATCGCGCAGGCTGATCACCAGCTCGATGCCCCTCGCTCCCACTACCTCGGCGTAGGCGGCGAAAAGCGTCAACACGGTGAGCGCTGCGGCGCTGATAGCAAACCCCTTGGTGATCGCTTTCGCTGTGTTGCCCGCTGCATCCAGCACGTCCGTCCTGTCGATCACCTGCTGCGACATCCCGGCCATCTCAGCGATGCCTCGCGCGTTGTCCACGATCGGGCCGTAGGCGTCGGAGGAGACGATCATCCCGCTGATGGAGAGCATGCCCACCGCGCTGATCCCTACCCCATAGACGCCGCTGATGCCCGACAGTTCGGTCAAGTAGAAAGAGAGCAGTGTCGCCAGCACGATGCCGACGATGGATGGTACGATGCTGACGAGCCCGTAGCTGAAGCCGGTGATGATATTGATCGCGGCGCCTGAGCTGGAGACGCGGGCGGTCTCAACCACGGGACGGAACCGCGCTGATGTATAGTAGTCGGACGTGAAGCCGATGACGACCCCGGTGATCAACCCCGCCAGCGTTGCCCAAAGCAGTCCCAGGCTGTATCCACCTAGAAGCACGAGGGCCGTGGTCAGGACAGCGAAGATGCCGCAGGTGATGATCGTGCCGCTGTTGAGAGCGCGACCTGGGCTGCCGCCCTGGTCGACGCGTACGAAGCGTATCCCGATCAGCGATGCTACAATTCCCGCGGTGCACAGCATCAGGGGGAAGATCACGTGTCGCATTTGCGCTGCGGGATCCGCGGCGAATAGCGAGGCGCCCAGAAGCATCGCTGCTACCGTGCTTGCTACGTAGCTGTCGAATACGTCGGCTCCCATGCCAGCTACATCCCCTACGTTGTCGCCAACGTTGTCAGCCACGACCGCGGGGTTGCGGGGATCATCCTCGGGGATTCCGATCTCGACCTTACCCACCAGATCGGCCGCAATATCGGCGGTCTTGGTGTAAATCCCACCACCTGCCTTGGCCAGGAGAGCTAGAGCCGATGCTCCGAAGCTGAAGCCTAGCACGATCTCCGGGTCGCTGGTCAAGAGGTAGATGCTGCTCATACCGATGATGGCCAGGCCTACCATGGCCAGTCCCATCACCGACCCGGCGTAGAAGGCTACTTGGAAAGCCTGCCCCAAGCTTTCTTGTGCGGCTGTCGCGCTCCGTACATTGGCCTCCACGGCGATGCTCATGCCCATGTAGCCAGCGATGGCGGAGCAGATAGCGCCGCCGATGAAGGCGACCGCCATGGCGACGCCACGGCCCGGCGCTAGAGTAACGGCCTGGGTGCCCAGATGCTCGATGTCGAAGGTGAAGACCATGGCGATAATGAAACCCATCGCCAAGGCCACCAGAGTTAGGGCCCCGTAAAGACGACGCAGGTAGGTTCGCGCGCCTTCGCGAATCCAGGATGCAACCTCCTGTGCTCTCTCGGATCCGGGATCACGTCGTTGAACCCAACGATACAGCGCCACAGCGACGCCTACGGAGATGATTCCGGCGAACAGCGCGATGGCGGCCCAGACTTGCGATCCTCGTATCATATCTATCCTCTCTTAGTGGGACGATCAGACCATCAGCCCGCAGCGTGCTACGCAGAACGTGCCGAGCGCCACCAGCGGTAATGATCAGCCCGCAGCTCCTCAAGCGTAGGGAAAGGGAAAAACAGGAGATTGACTCTGTTTCCCAGAAAGATGCCGCTCTCTAGGGTGCGGTACGGGAACGTCGCGGGCTCTGTGCGGTTGACCATCTTCGCGTCGACCGTCTTCGTCGAAAGCTGTGTCAGGCACTGGCGCAGGTGTTCGACCCGTGAATACGGTAGATCTCCCACCTGGCCGTGTGCTGGGTCCTTCGCGAGCTCGCCTAGACGGAGCTCCGCGAAGCAGACGGCCGGCAGGCGCCAGATAATGCTGGGGCTCTTGACGATCAGCTCATAGAAGGACACGGGGCCCAGGGAGCTGACCACCCGCGGATGGACCGGCGCGATCTCCTGGTAGAGGTGGAGGCCGGTCGGCTCGTCGGAGGGCGCTGCCTCGGCATCCAGGCCCATGACACGCCCGTCCTGCGTCACCAAATAGAGCCTCTGCACAGCGTCGAGCGCTACGTGTTCCAGCACACGATAGACGGATATGTAGACGGAGCGCTTAGGCTCCCCATCGTCGTGGAGTACACAGCGCTGCATGCCCTTGTCCACGCGGAAGTAGTCGTGTCGGAAGCTGGGATCGATCTCTAGAAACATCGCCTGACCGCGGGCTTTCTTGGCCGTTCCCACGGCGTAGTAGACGCCAAACTCCTCGGGCGTCAGCATCGAGGCGATCAAGGCTTCGGGTATGAGCGACAGGTACAAGTGTACATCTCTGGACATCGTTTTCCTCTCATTCCTGAAGACGTCCTGGGGGATCACCGATCGGGAACAGTCTGAGTTATGCTACTCTCACAAAGTTCTCCACTTTGTCATTATCGGTCCACTTGAGCGTCATCTTGAGCTGGTGCTTCGTCTTCCGTTTCTTGATCTTCTCCTTTGCCTTCACCTTGAAGGTGATGCGGTTGGGGATTTCTATCTTGATCTCCTCGTCACCGCGCTGCAGGGCGACCTCATTCCGCTCCAATCGATCGGCCAGTTGTCGCAAGAAAGCAGCCACCTCCTGAACGCTTCTTCGCTCCTTGGTCTTGATTAGCGTGTTCTTCTTGGCCATTGTCTGTCTCCTCTCATTGATTCTGTCTCAACAGCTTAGGATAGTGTAGATCCGGACCTCAGGTCTACGTTTGCAGTGCGATCATGGCTCCTGGGATCCATCAACCGTCAAAGCACCAGAATGGCGCCGAGGACAAGCTCCGCTGCCAGGCTGATGAGGTTCGAACGTTCCTTCAACGATCCGTCAATCAGCATCGAGATCAGACGCGCCGCCGCGATGGTGAGGTACATCACGCCCAGCATATGATATGTGGCCGGCACCCCGACGATCAGCGGGAAGGCGCCCACCCCGATGAACAGCCCCCCGAAGATGGATCGCACCTCCGTGACGCCGCGTGGTCCAGTGATCTCCAGACCGGTGAACCCCGGCACTGCCGATGGTCTCAGCGCCCCCAACAGCCCGGTCCCGATGGTGCCGATACAGCTAGCGATCTTAAGCATTTGTAGGATCATTTGTCGGTCCTTTCACGCTCGCGACGATCTATCGTATCGCCGGTGAGGCGTGGTCATGGAATCAAGCTCAGTCTGCGGCCAGGCAACGTCTTGACTGCTTCACAGAGAACCCTCGCGCAGCCTAACGGTCTTGGAACTGCTCGAGGCGATTGCGGGTCTTCATCAGCGAATATAATCCAGGTAGGGGCGCTGTCGGTCCAGCATCGTATCGAGTAGATCCTCGGCGCGCTCGACACTGTCGACGACTGGATCGACCAGGAGCGCCTGCAAGGCAATTTCACGCGATCCACTGAGTGCTGCCTCGACGGTCAGGTCTTGAACTGCGGTTTGGATCCTCATCAGCCCAGCGATTCCCTTAGGGAGCGCGCCGAGCCTCATGCCATGGACGCCTTCTCCGTCTATCATCGCCGGAACCTCTATCACCAGATCCTGCGGCAGATTGTCGATCAGTCCCTCGTTAGGTAGGTTGACGGCCATCTCTCGGTGGCGTGAATCCGTGGCGACAGCCTCCATGATGGGTATCGTCCCCCAATGTTCTTCCTCGAGCATCGCCTCCAAGCGGGGTGCTGTTGCTCTCTCCAAGGACCATGCCTTGTACCAGCTGTAGAAGTCGAGAATGCCTTGGTGATCGACGACGTCGTAGGCCCAGCTGATGTACTCGCCGAAGTGGCTGTCCTCGGTGATGGGGAGATAGCCGAATCGCTCCAGGATCACCTTGAAAAGCCTTCGATCAGCCCAGCGCTTGTCTGATGGTGTCTCGGGAAGCTCACCGGAGAAGCCCTCCCGCAGCATCTGCGTCAAGGCTGGCAGCCGCTCGAAGTAGGCGGGCGCTCTCTCGCGCACGTCAGGATAGGCATCCAGGCCCGTGTCTTTGTAGCGCACGGCGAGCAGGATGCTGAAGTGGTTGAGTCCGCCGGCGGTGAACGATAGGTTGGAGATCGGTGTGTCGAGGATGTTAGGCAGGTGGACGGACAGTGATTCCACCTCGTGGCAGAGCCCGATGAAGCGAAGGCGAGGATACGCTCGCTTGGCGGCCAGGCAGACGCGGCTCATGGGGTTGCTGAGATTGATGACGGTCGCCTCGGGGCACAGCGCGGCGATGTCGCCACAGATCTGCAGGATGGGCGGGATAATGCGCAAGGCGTGAAACAGCCCGCCTGGCCCGCCGTTCTCCCCGAATACCTGGCGGAAGCCGTATTGGAGGGGGACCTTCCAGTCCTGCTCCCACAGCTCGAAGCGGTCGCCGACCTCGATGGCGATGACACAGAAGGTCGCGTCCTCCAACGCCTCCTGACGCGACGTGGTCACCGAGAGCGTGTACGGGAGGTTGTGCTCCCGCACGTATCGCCTGGCGACGTCCGCAACCCTCTCCAGGGCCCCCAGGTTGATGTCATGGAGCACAACGGTGCTTCCCTGGAGCGCTTCACTCTGGAAAATGCTACCCAGCGTGCGTAGTCCGAAGGTGGCGCTACCCGCGCCGATCAGAACGATTCTAGGTTTCATGCCAAGCTTTCTCTTCTTGCAACCATCCAGTGTGTCTCGTGATGCTAATCAGCGCGAGCAGGGCGAGAAGGAGGCGTGAGCGCGCTATCAGCGTCTCAGCAGCGTCCGGGCGTGCGCCAAAGTCCACTCGATTCCCCTGGGCTCGCGGCCGGCTCGGCGTGCGGAGGGCTCTCACTAGCCGCGTACCTGAATGATCCATGGCGCCAACGCCCATACGCGCTCACGAGCCAGATCTCGCAGCATCGACTCCAGCGCTGCCCAGTCCGTGTCGCCGTCGATGGGGAACGGCAAGGGCAGCATCTCTTGCCCAGGCGGGCTGATCTGGACCACGGTGTAGTCCTTCTCCAGGTCGAGCTTGGCCAGCTGCTTCGCAGCGTCCAGGGCGGTCTTGAAGCCGCCCAGCTCGTCCACCAGGCCGATCTCGACGGCCTGCGTGCCCGTCCATACGCGGCCCCGGGCGATCTCCTCCACTTCCTCTTCCGTCATGCCGCGGCCCTCGGCCACCACCTGCTTGAAGCGGTCGTAGGTCGCGCCTAACGTCTCACGCACCTGACCCCGCTCCTTCTCGCTGAAGGGCCTGAACTCGGAGTAGAGGTCGGCCATGGCTCCGCGCTGCAGCACTTGGTGACGCACACCCAGTCTGTCGTACAGTTTGCCGACCACGAACTTGCCGCCGAAGACGCCGATGGACCCCGTTATCGTTGTTGGACGGGCCACAATATGATTCGCGGGTGCTGAGACGTAGTAGCCGCCGGAGGCGGCCTGCTGTCCCATCAGCACGACCAGCGGCTTTCGCTCGCGCAGCCGTCGCATCTGGCGCCAGATCAGATCGGAGGCCAGCGATGAACCGCCTGGCGAATCGACGTGAAGAATGACGGCCGCGATACGCGGGTCGCGCTCCACCTGGCGTACCGCCGCCGTGATGGTCTCTGCACCGGCCTGGGCTTCCACGGGCAGCGGGACCGGCATTGGCATGCGGCGGCTCTTCCCCGGCACGATCATCCCCTTCAGCGACAGCACGCCGATCCGTTTTCGTGTGGTCCACGTCGCCGGACGCTTCAACCAGCGCGCTGCATCATCCCAGGTGACCAGATCGGGCTGCTCCTTTGTTGGCTCGACGTCGTCGGAACCCGGGGACGTATTCTCCTCGGAACCGAGGTGTGCAGCCAGTTCGTCCTCGTAAAGCGTTGCGTCGATTAGACCAGCCTCGAGGGCTGCGCCGGGCGTCATCGGCATTTGGTTAATCAGTTTTTGTACCCGATCTCTCGTCATATCCCGCTCGTCAGCGACGGCGGCGACGAAATGATCGAACGTCGAGTCGAGGATAGCCTCGAGCATCTCACGGTGCGGATCTGTCATCGACGTGCGGCGGAACATGTCCGGCGTCACTTTGTACTCCGCGATCGACTCCAAATCCGCCTCCAGCCCGGCCATCGCTAGGGTATCCTTCAGGAAAAGCGCCTCGCTGCGCAACCCCAGGGCGTCGAGGCGGGCCGATGGGGGAAGGATGACCTCCTGGCAGGCGGAGGCGAGATAGTAGTCCCAGGTTCCCGCGGAGGGCAGCCAAGCTACGGTTCTTTTTCCGCTCTTGCGCAGGTCGAGCATCATGCGGCGCAGCGTGTGCCGGATAGCGCTTCCCGCCTCCAACCCCTGGATGCGAAAGACAACGCTTTGCACGCGTTGATCGTCAGCGATTATCTTCACCACATGCTGCATCTCCTCCAAGCTGACCTCGGCGGGGAACATACGTAGCAGGTTGAGTGGGAAGGGGAGCGGGCTTCGTCGGGGTGCTCGCTCCGGGAAAGATCCCTCGAGCGAGAGGACCACAGTGTCGAGCCCCTTGCGGCGCAGCGAGCGCACCGCGTTGCGGATTGCCACAATACCGTTGCGGGGAAGGTCGAGTAGATTCATGGAAGATATCAACCTAGCTTCAGGCCGGTCACCACGTCCAAGTCCAGGCCTGATTGACTTTGGGCGTCGACAGCACCGGTCAGGAAGTGCCGGTGTGCGCATGCCCCCACCATAGCAGCGTTGTCGGTGCATAAGAAAGTCGGCGGGTAGTAGACCGGCACGTTGACCCGCTCTACAGTGGTGGTTCGGAGCGTCTGATTGGCGGTCACGCCTCCGGATAGCAGGACGGCGGTCACGTCGAAGGCCTCGGCTGCCTGGGCCGCCTTAGTCGAAAGCACATCTACCACAGCCGCCTGGAAGCTGGCGGCTAGGTCGGCCAGGAGCCGTCCCCGGGGAGGATCACTGTATCTCTGCACCTCGCGCAGCACGGCGGTCTTGAGCCCACTGAAGCTGAAGTCCCAGATATGTGCATCTGAGCTAGAGTCATCCAACCAGGCACGCGGGAAGTCAAACGCCTGGGGGTTGCCGGTCTTGGCCACTCGCTCCACCTCGGGCCCCCCTGGGTAGGGTAGGCCCAGGAGCCGACCGACCTTGTCGAAGGCCTCGCCGGCTGCGTCATCGAGTGTGCCGCCCAGATGCTCATAGCGCCCATGATCGTGCACTAGCGTCAGCTGAGTATGGCCGCCAGAGACGAGGAGAGACAGTAGTGGGAACGTCAGCTCGCCCCGAGCCGCGCCCTCAGCGTCTATGTCCAGCCAGTGGGCGTAGATGTGGGCTTCGAGGTGGTTAATCCCGATCAAAGGTAGCCCTCGTCCTATCGCCAATCCCTTAGCTGCATTCACCCCCACCATCAGTGACCCCGCCAGACCGGGACCGTAGGTCACAGCCACGGCGTCCAGGTCCCCGAACCCAAGATGGGCATCTTGCATGCTCTGCTCGATGACGGGCACAATCGCCTCCACATGGGCGCGAGAGGCCATCTCCGGGAAGACGCCACCGTACTCGGCGTGCAGCTCCACTTGGGAGGCGACGATGTTGGACAGAATACGCTGTCCGTCCTTAATCACTGCGGCGGCGGTTTCATCACACGACGTTTCGATAGCCAGGATGCGTGTCATCTCTTCCCCAATTGCTCATAGGTATGCATCGTCCTATACNACCTTCTCCGCTCTCTGAGTCCAAGTCATAGGCGTGAAGCGCAAGCTAGACGTCGATCACCAACTGTTTTGGGAAATCAGTAAGATTATGCACCATGCCGTCCTCGTCGATCCAGATCACGTCCTCGATGCGCATGCCGAAACCAAGATCGGGATAGTATAGCCCTGGTTCGCAGGTGAAGATGTGGCCGGGCTGTAGGACATCTGTATTGGTGCGGTTATCGCTGAATCGCGGCTCCTCGTGCAGTGCCAACCCCAGGCCGTGGCCCACGCTGTGAACATAACCTCTCTCTGTCTTAGAATCGCTCGCGATGGTAGGGTGTCCGCGCTCCTCAAAGAACCCGCACGTCATCCGCTGGTAGTGTCGGGCTTCCTCACCTACTTGGTAGGCGTCGATCAGCATTTCCGTACAAGCCTCTACATCTCGGTAGGCGTCTTCGATTTCGGGTGGAGCATAGCCCAGACAGAGGGTACGGGTCATGTCGAAAAAGTAGCCACCACCAGCCTCGCGCGGAAAGATGTCGAAGACGATCGTCTTGCCCAGGGCCATCACATCCTCTGTTCGTCCCTTGCTGTGTGGCACCCCGGCATCCCGTCCGATGGAGAAGATGAAGCCCTCCGGATCCTCCAGGTGCTCTTCGGCGATGAAGCGGCTGATCTCGTCGTGGACACGGCCGACGGTGAGGGGCGCACCGTCGTTCTGGAGGAGCATGTCGTCGCCCACGACATGTGATCTGAGGAAGTCGACCGTCCGCTCAACGATGACACAGGTGCGACGGCCCATCTCCCGGATGCGCTCCGCTTCGTTCCTATCCTTGGTGGCCCGCGCCTCATCGATCAGCGTCGTGTCGAAGTCGCCGTAGACGGTGACGTTGTCGATTTGCAGGTTGAGGGTGTTAAGCAGTAGCCAGGCACGGCCCTGATCGGCCTTCCCATAGAAGCCGACTCGACCGCTCACCGCCAAATCGGTGAAGATGCGTCGGTATAACTCCACGGTTGCCGTCAAACGGTCGCCTTTCTGTCGTAGGATGCTTGTGAAGTCGTATTTGTTCAGGCTGAACACGGTCAGGCCGCTGGCGGCAGCTTCGTCACGCTCCATGGGCGAGCAGAGCAGAATCGGGTCCTCGTCTCGTTTCTGGACCACGAATCCCTGTGTGAGGTGAGCACCATTTGTCATGTAGGCCATCGCCGGGTTGTCACGCGCCGGCCCGGTCACGACACATGCGTCCAAGTCTCGTTTCTTCATCAGACGATCTAGNTCNTTCTTCATCGCACAATCTCCTTACATCACAACATCACATCGCTGCTGATGGCTGTCCTCAAGAAACCGTTGTCCGAGAAGCTGGACAAGAGCATAGCTCTTGATCCCGACTTCCTACCCGCGCTTACTTGTAGCGCTGATAGCGTTGGAAGATCTTCCCCACGCTCCGGCCCTGATGGACGCGCTCGATGACCTCGGCCAACAGGTCAGCCACGGAGAGAATGGTAAGGTTCGGCAACTGCTTCTCAGGGGGCAGATGGACGGAGTTGGTCGTGACGATCTCCTTGACCGAGAGCTCCTGCAATCGTTCGACCGCCGGCGGAGAGAAGAGGGCGTGAGCGAAGCAGATATAGACGTCACGCGCGCCGTGATCNTGGACAATGTTGACGGCGTTGACCATTGTCCCCCCTGTATCTACTTCGTCATCGACGATGATCACGTCGCGGTCATCGACTTCGCCTACCAAGGTAAGCGCCTCTGTGTCGACGCTGATGCGCCGTTTCTCGACGAGGGCCAGCGGCATGTCCAACTCGGCAGCCAAGTTACGAGCCTTCTTCGCGAAGCCCAGATCTGCTGCGACGACCACGGCGTCCTCGAGCTCTTTCTCCCGTAGGTGGTCAGAGAGAATGGGGAAGCAGGTGAGAGCATCTCCCTGGATACTGAAGAAGCCTTGGATCTGATCGGCGTGCAGGTCGAGGGTCATATACCGATCAGCCCCGGCGACGCCGATGATGTCGGCCATGAGTCGGGCCGTGATCGGCACGCGGGGCTGATCCTTCTTGTCGGAACGCGCGTACGAAAAATAGGGAATGACAGCGGTCACGCGGTCCGGGGAGGCACGCTTCAAGGCATCCAAGAAGATCAGCAACTCCACGATGTTGTGACTCACCGGCGAGGCCATCGTCTGCACCAGAAAGACATCCTGTCCTCTGATGCTCTCTCCCAGCTGGATGAAGATGTTCTCATTCGGAAACTGGACGACCTCTCGCGGTGACAGGGGGATGTTCAGGTGTTGGCTGATCTCCTCCGCCAGCGCAACCGAGCCGGTGCCGCTGAATAGCTTGATCTTGCCGTGCATACCTCCCTCGATGTCAGTCACGATGCTCAAACTCCGATTCCAGGATGCTCATCACCTCTACGTCGCGATAGACCCCCTCTCGGAACACGCTCTCTCGTTGCGTTCCCTCCTTTTGGAAGCCGACCTTCTTGTAGCAGTTGATGCCGCGGGCGTTGTCTGCGTGCACGCGCAGGTGGACGCGGTGTAGATTCATCTCTTCAAATGCCACATGCAGCAGGGTCTGAATGGCGTCGCTGCCGTACCCTCGGCCCCAATAGTCCCTTTCTCCAATGGTTANGCCCAACTCGGCGTGACGGTCTTTCCAGTTGATGTCAAACAAGCTGATATTGCCGATATGGGTGCCATCCTTNNTCTCGATGGTCAGCATCACGATTTCTTTCTTCTCCATCCGCTCCTGCAGATGCTCGAACCAGCGCTCCTCCTGGGCCAGGGAGAACGGTAGATACATGTCCAGATAGCGACGCACTTGGGGGTCGCTGAACCATTCAACGAAGCGAGGCAAGTCGTCTTTCTCGATGGGACGCAGTCGTACTTCTTCTCCTACAATCAGGTCTCTCCTCCTAGCAGATCTCTACATCGAAAGATGCAATGGGCCGAAGAATGCCGCTGTGTCGGCAAAGAGCTTGTCTCCCTACGATTCGCATAATGCCCTTGCCGCTGTATAGACGTCCGTCTCTCGGGCAACAATGCGGTCGACCCAGGCTGCCATCTGTTCTTCTCCCACCTCGGAAATCAACTGGTCAAGCAAGCGGCGCTGGAGCACGTTGAGTAGCTCAGCCTCGACTCGTAAGCGTTCCCGCTTAGCCAACAGCCCAGTAGCACGCAGGTGGTCTCGGTGTTCTGCGATGGCGTTCAATACCTCGGGGACGCCAGTGCCGTCGAGGGCGACGGTCTGCAGAATCGGCGGTTGCCAGCCATTTCGGTCCGCTGGAGCGTGACGGTCAATGACCATCTCAAGGGCGCGTGCTGTTCGGGCGGCTCCAGGGCGATCCGCTTTGTTGACGACGAGGATATCTGCAATTTCCATCAGCCCAGCCTTCAAAGCCTGTACCTCATCGCCCATGCCCGGGGCCTCCAGGACCACGGTCGTGTGAGCCGTGCGGGCGATCTCCACCTCGGATTGCCCAGCTCCCACTGTCTCTATGATAACTACGTCGAAGCCTGCGGCGTCAAGCACCTTGACGACATCGTTTGTCGCCTGGGCTAGACCGCCGAGGCTGCCCCGCGTCGCCATGCTGCGGATGAAGACGCCCGGGTCGCCGGCCAGGTCGCGCATGCGGACCCGATCGCCCAGCAGCGCTCCTCCAGTGAATGGACTGGTGGGATCGACGCCAATAATGCCTACGGTCACGTCCTGTTGGCGCAGCTTCTTGGCAAGCGCGTTGACCAAGGTGCTCTTGCCCGATCCCGGCGGGCCTGTGATGCCTACCAGATGGGCGTGGCCGGTGTGCGCATAGAGCGCGGCGAGGGCGCTTCGGGCTCCGGAATTCCCGTTCTCCACGAGCGATATCAGGCGCGCCAGCGCGTAGCGACTGCCGTCCAGGGTTTCAGTTACCAGGTCCACGCTAGCTCTCAGTCAGTTGATCTCGGATGAAGGTGCTGACGACTTCGGTGTTGGCTCCGGGACCGAAGATGCCTGCCACGCCCATGTCTTCCAGCGCCCGCTGGTCTTCTGTGGGTATGATCCCCCCGACAAAGACCTTGACGTGGTCTAGTCCCATCTGTTGTAATCCTTCCAAGACGCGAGGGACCAATGTCATGTGGGCCCCGGATAGAATGCTGAGCCCGACGCCATCGACGTCTTCCTGGAGCGCGGCTTCTACGATCATCTCGGGTGTTTGGCGCAACCCGGTGTAGATGACCTCCATGCCCGCATCGCGCAAGGCGCGAGCGATAACCTTGGCCCCCCGATCGTGACCATCCAGACCAGGCTTGGCGATCAAGACACGTAGTTGTTCTGTCATGCGATCCTCCTGTTTCTGGTTCGTGCTCTGCTGTTGCGATTATACAATAGTTCACATGAGTTGGAAAGACTTCTGTGACCTGACAGACGACGGCAGCTTGCCTAACATCTTGCGCTTGATGGGGAGTCGATGGGGAGGAGAGAGGTTTTCGGAGAGGTCGATGAGTTCCTTGACAACCTAGGCGAGACGTGCTAGAATCTCCGTCCCGATGGGGGGAGCAAGCAGCAGAAGAAGGACGATGCTCCTCGGGAAGACGCAAGTAGGTCCTTGACAAGGTAGGCGGGGCGTGTTATAATGGCGCGCCCGGTGAGGGAACAGAGAATGGAGCGAGTCGGACAGTTCCCAAGTTTGGTTGGAGCAGTTCCTTGACAGGGTGAGCTGGATGTGGTACAATTGCTTTTTGCGCACTGAGAAGATGACCACGCGCTTGACATAGCACATTGGGTGTGTTATAATCCGATTAGTGCGAGCAGGACCTTAACAACTGAATAGTGATAGGAAGGTAAAGCGGAATTTGGGTCAACGACAATGATTACCGACCGCAGCCTGATAGGTTGTGGTTAAGTAAACTATGGAGAGTTTGATCGTGGCTCAGGATGAACGCTGGCGGCGTGCCTAACACATGCAAGTCGAGCGATGAGGCTCCCTTCGGGGAGTACATC
>P_1C_Sed_3_UnCtyDRAFT_1000123_pt1 | contig 14945 bp, 11 predicted proteins | sample Pon1CUnioCityCA_FD_10233 | JGI IMG/M metagenome (IMG submission 10233) | reverse complement strand
GGGGTAGCCGTCCCGCCAGCCTCCGATCAGAAATGCGGGACAGTGGATGCGCTCAGGCGCATCGCGCACCGATCCGTTCCGCCAATACTCACTGTCCGTTTGGTGACGGTACCACTTGAGCAGGTAAGGTTCGTCATGAGCGAGGTGGTGCTCCCAGACCTCTGCCCAAGCCCCGCCCGACCACTCCGGGTACGGCGGTAGTGCGTTCCTGGCGACCATCTGGCCACCATAGTGGGCAATGTCATAGTACATGCGCATCAAGCCACCCCGGTAGTGACAATCATCCGTATATCGGTCGTCCGTGAAATAGATAGGGATGATACTGGTCAGGTGTGGTGGGTTGTGGGCAGCCACCTGTAGCGCGGTAAATCCGCCGTAGGATATGCCCATCATGTTGACGTGACCATCACACCATGGCTGCCGGCCCAGCCATTCTACAGCATCGTAACCATCCAACTGCTCCTGGAGGGTATACTCATCGGTGCTAACCCCTTCCGACGCGCCTGTACCCCGGATATCGACCCGGACGACGACGTAGCCATGACGCGGAAAGGTGAGATAGAATGGCCGGCTGACCAGATGGACATCGTCCTTGCGATAGGGCGTGTACTCCATCACCACAGGCCAGCGATCGAGACCATCTGTTCCGGCAGGCATGTACAGATCGGCGGCCAGATGCACGCCGTCGCGCATCGGGATCAGGACATTCTTGACCAACTCAACGCCATCGGCAACGGATCGGGTGATAGCTTCTAACATGCTAGCCTCTGCTACAACCGCCCACGGGCTTCCATTTTATCGATACAGAGACGCGATCGTGCGCTACTGCCACCACCGCTTCACTGCAACGGACGGCATGGAGGCGATGGTCTCCTTATCTGCCTTCAGGTATACGACCTTTTCCCTGATCTCGTCAATCTGGGAAACAGGGATACACTTAACTCGGTCCCCTCGCAGGCGTGCCTCCCGGAGGCAGAGGTGTGTGATCCCTCCACTATCCGGGTCCACCAGAAACTCGTCTACCCGACCGACCCGGCCGTCGGTGGCTTCTACCCGGGCGCCACGGCGCACGGCCAACTGACCGGGCGGGATGGGCCGGATCTTATCACCTACAATTCGCTTGGCTGGCACCACATATGGCCATAGCATCGTGAGGCTGGGATCGGTGGCGTGATGGGGCAGGTTACCGTAGACGAACTCAGTCTGGTTAAAGGGTTCCAGCGCCGAAAACTCCTCCAACGTACAGCCCAGCACGATGACCTCGGCTGCCGTCTGCTGGATCAAGACTGCTGGCACCAACCGCTCAATGCGAGAGGGTTGCTTCTCCCTCACCACGATGTGCGTAATCTGTTCTGTAGCTGGATTCAGGACAATGTGAGTTGAACGGCCACAGCGGCCATCGCTGCAATGCACCTCCACATTTAGCGGTACCTCCATCGCTTGGGCTCCCTTCTCTTCCACTGTCAATCCACCTCCGAGGCCAAGACCGTTCCCTCGGGGATTTTGCTGCTGCCCTGTTCGTCGGCCAGGTGGCAGGCCACGAAATGTCCCTCGCGAATCTTGCGGAATTCTGGCACGACTTTGACGCACTCCTCGATAGCCAGCGGGCACCGCGGGTGGAACACACAACCGGGTGGCGGATTGGCTGGACTGGGTGGTTCCCCCTTGAGGATGAAACGCCGCCGTCGCCGCTCCTGTTTGGGATTGGGCAAGGGCACGGCAGAGTTCAACGATTGGGTATAGGGATGCAGCGGGTCCTCGAAAAGTCGATTGCGTCCTGTTAGTTCCATGATCTTGCCCAGGTACATGACCGCAATGCGGTGCGAGATATGCTTGACCATGCTTAGGTCGTGCGCGATAAAGAGATAGGCCACATCTAGCTGGTTCTGCAGATCCTGCATCAGGTTCACCACCTGGGCCTGGATCGACACATCCAGCGCCGAGATCGGCTCGTCGCATACGATGAAATCAGGTTCTAGCGCCAGCGCTCGGGCGATCATTATGCGCTGCCTCTGCCCACCCGAGAATTCGTGGGGAAAGCGGCGCACATAGGCCGCGTCCATACCCACTAGTTCCAGCAGTTCGGCTACCCGGTTGTGTATCTCCTTGCTGCCCTTCCTCATGACCCCGTGTATGACGAGCGGCTCGCCCACGATCTTGCCCACCGAGTGACGGGGATTGAGCGAGGCATAGGGATCCTGAAAGATCATCTGCATTCTTGGCCGGAGCGCGCGCAGCTCTTCGTCGCTCGCCTGCGTAAGCTCAATATCGCCGAGGAACACCCGCCCCGATGTGGGCGTGTGGAGTTGAAGTATCGCTCTGCCAGCCGTCGACTTGCCACAGCCACTCTCGCCTACCAAGCCCAGCGTCTCACCCCGCTGGATCTCAAACGAGATACCGTCGACAGCCTTGACCAGACCGACCTGTCGTCCCAGGAGGCCGCCAGTAACGGGAAAGTGCTTCCTGAGCTCCTCTACTCGGAGTAATGCACCGTTCTCAGACATCGCGCGGTCCTCCTTTCTCCAAGTCGTAGAAACAGGCTGACTGGTGCCGCACAGCCACCGTGAACAGGGGCGGGATCTCTTCCCAGCAGCGATCAAAGGCATAGTCGCAGCGCCAGGCAAAGGGGCAGTGCCGGAGGGGAAGCAGTAGATCTGGCGGCGCGCCGCGGATGCTCACCAAGCGCCGCGACTCCCGCGAGTCCAGCCGGGGCAGCGCACCCAGTAATCCTAGGGTGTAAGGATGCTGGGGGTTCTCGTAGAGTTCATCCACAGCTGCGATCTCAACCGGGCGACCGCCATACATGACCAACACCCGGTCGGCGATCCCAGCCACGACACCCAGGTCGTGCGTGATCCATATAATGGCCACACCCAGGTCCTCCCGCAGCCGCTTGAACAAGTCGACAATCTGCGCCTGCACAGTGACGTCCAGCGCCGTAGTTGGTTCGTCGGCAATGATGATCTTGGGTGTACAGGCAATGGCGATAGCGATCACGACCCGCTGGCGCATACCGCCCGAGAACTGGAAAGGATAAGCTTTGTAGCGCAGTTCCGGATCGGCGATACCGACGTTCCCCAGGAGACTGACTGTTCGCTCCCGGGCCTCCTCCTTGTTCATCCCCATGTGGCGCGTTAACGTCTCCGAGATCTGCTCGCCGATGGTCAGGATTGGGTTGAGGGTGGAAATCGGGTCCTGAAAAACAAACCCGATCTGCCCACCGCGAATGTCCCGCAGCTCATCCACCGACATCTGCAATAGGTCTCTGGTACCCTCCGCGGTCGTGAACAGGGCCTCACCGTTCTCGATCTTGCCTGGCGGCATGGGTATGAGCCCCAAGAGCGACATCATCGTCACACTCTTGCCGCTTCCGCTCTCCCCGACGATGGCCAGCGTTTCGCCTTCCTGCAGATCAAAGCTGACGCCGTTGACGGCGTTGACGACACCATCCAGAGTGTAGAACTTGGTGAAAAGGTCCTTCACTTCCAAGATAGTTGACATCCTTCACCTCCTCCTACCTTCTGGCCCGTCGCAGCCGCGGATCGAGCACGTCCCGCAGCCAGTCGCCCAGCAGGTTCATCCCCAGCGAGGTCCACATGATGGCCAAGCCGGGCCAGAGGGCGATCCATGGATAGCTGGTCAAGTACTTGCGCCCTGCCTCGAGCATGTTGCCCCAGCTGGGTACGCTCGGTGGCACGCTCAAGCCGAGGAATCCCAGACCGGCCTCGTAGAATATCATCCTTGACATCTCAAAGGTGGCCAGAGTAAGAAGGGGACCGATGAGATTGGGCATAATGTGATCGAAGATAATGCGCCCCGTCCCCGCTCCTGCACTGATAGCCGACTCCACATACCCTGACTCACGCATACGCAGCACCTCACCGCGCGTGACCCGGGCAAAGATCGGCGCATCAGTTATGCCAAAGATCAGGATGACGTTGATCAGGCTCCGGCCCAGGATAGAGGCAATAACGACCACAAAGAGAAGGTAGGGCAGGGACAACACCAGGTTGACGACGGCCATGATAAATGTGTCCACCCGCCCACCCACATAGCCGGCTATGGCGCCAAAGATCATGCCAAGACCGGCCGCAATCAGCACCCCGAAAAAGCCGACTGTCAGCGAGACTCTGGCACCGTAGATGAGCCGACTTAGCAGATCGCGTCCAAGGTTGTCGGTGCCCAACGCGTGCTCCCAACTGCCTTCCGCATCCCAGGCTGGCGGCATCTTGGCCGCACGCAGGTTCTGCTCTAACGGCTCAAAGGGTGCAATAAGGGGAGCAAAGACGGCAGCAAAGACCACGATCAGAAACATCAACAATCCGATGACGCCGCTGCGGTCTCGCCATAGGAACCTCCCCATATAGGCCAGGCGGTCTCTGAAGGTTTGCTCAACGTCCAACATACTGTCTGCAGTTTGTGTCTTCTCTTTAGTGGCCATAGCGGATCCTCGGATCAATCACTGCGTAGGCAACATCTGTCAGCAGGTTTATGCCCAAAACCGCCAAGCTTGTAAACACGGCGATGGCCATAACCAACGGGTAGTCGCGCCAACCGATCGCTTGTTCCAGCAACTGGCCAATCCCGGGCCAGGCAAAGACTGTCTCGATAATGATCGAGCCGCCCAGCATGTAGCCAAACTGTACACCGATGACGCTTACCAGCGGGATGGCGACATTGCGCAGCACATGCTTGGTATAGATCGTCCCCGGAAGCAGTCCCTTGCTCTTGGCAGTCCGGACAAAGTCCTCCCCCCGGACCTCAAGAACAGCCGAGCGCGTCAATCGCACTAACTGGCCCATGGTGGGCAGTCCCAGCACAAAGGCAGGCAGAATGACCGACCTCCACTCGTCCCGGCCAAAAGAGGGCAACCATCCCAGCCGGACTGCGAAAAAGAGCATCANGAGGAGGCCCAGCCAGAAGTTGGGGATGCTCTGGCCCAGCAAAGCCAGGAAGCGCCCCACCGAATCAACCACGCTGCCAGGATTGAATCCTCCTACCAAACCTAGTGGGACGCCGACGATGATGGCGAATAGTATGGCCGTGGCAGCCAGTTGCACTGTAGCCGGCAGGCGTTGTAACACCAGATCCAGGGCTGATGACTTGAAGTGCAGCGATCGACCAAAGTCCCCGGTGAGAACTCCGACGAAATAGTCGCCGAACTGCACTAGCAGTGGACGGTTGTAGCCCATCTCCTCGCGGAAGGCTTCCACCGCCTCGGCGCTCGCTTCGCGCGGCATCATCAGCCGCGCCGGATCACCGGTGACCCGCACCAAAAAGAAGACGAGGACCAGGACGCCAAGCAGGAGAAGGATGGACTGCCCTGCCTTGAAGAGAAAGTATCGTTGCATGAGCGCCTCCCTGTGTAACGTGAAAGCTTTCACGCGGCCAGCGGATGCGCGGGACACCACGCCGGACCATAATTGTGGGAGAGTGACGCCGTCACCCTCCCACAATGTAGGATGGTCTGAGAAGGTGGAACCTAGTCCTCGGTAATGACCCAGGTATTCATCAAGAAGTAATCTTCGGCACCGCGCGGCGTGTAGTTCTGCACTCGGGTGTTGATCGCCTCGAATGTCATGAGCTGGTAGAGGTAGATGAAGGGTGGGTCCTCCTGCATGTAGACCTGCAAGTCCTCGTACAGTTTCTTGCGTTCTTGGAAATCGATAGCCGTCTCAATGTCAGCCAAGTATTGGTCAATCGTCGGATCCGACCAGGAGGAGTAGCTGGCATCCCAGCCACCCAACGCACCATACAGACGGTTGTATGCTTCGCCCAAGGTAGAGGACCAGCTATCACCAAACAACGGCGGTAGCTGCTTCTCCGCTTCCTGCTCCCAGTACTGGCCCGACTCCATGATCTCCAGATTCGTTTCGATGCCCACATCCAGCAGGTAGCCTTGGACAGCCTCGCAGACCTGCTCGAAGAAGATATAGGCTCCCGCCGGGCAGGCAAAGTCCATCTCAAAGCCGTCGGGATAGCCAGCCTCAGCCAGCAGCTCCTTGGCCTTCTCCGGATCGTAGGGGAAGGGCTCTACAACACCGAAGCCCATCTCGCCGTCAGCAACATATCCGGTAGCGCGTTGGCCAAAGCCATCAAAAAGAGCATCGACGATGGCATCGACGTCGACGGCGTAGTTCATCGCCTGCCGGACGAGCGGGTCCTCCGTCGGCTGGTCGAGACCGGTGGTCAGGTTATTGAAGGCAATATAGTAGATGCGGGTGCTAGGGTAGCGGATCACCTTGACGTCAGGCACGCCGAGCAAGCTCTGCGCTTCCTCCGAACTCAGTCGCCCTACAACGTCCACTTCGCCGGTCTGAATGGCAGCCACGCGGGTGGCGGACTCGGGGATGGGCCGGAAGATCAGGTTCTGAACCTTCGGTAGCCCTTCGCGCCAGTAGTTGGGGTTGGCTTCCATGGTGATATGATCACCCTTGACCCACTCCACGAACATAAAAGGACCGGTGCCGATGGGTTGCTCCACAAAGCCCTCTTCACCGACCTCCTCGTAGTACTTGGGTGGGATCATGGCCCAGTAGTCGGCCATCAGTCTGAGGAACGTGGAATCGGGCTCCGGCGTGGTGACTTTTACCGTGTAGTCGTCGATCTTTTCCACCGAATCGGCGTTAGTGAAGTAGTAGCTGTACTCATAGTCCGCATTCGCCGCCCGCTCCCAGGTCAGGACGACCGAGTCGGCATTAAACGGCTCACCGTTGTGAAAGACAACGTCGTCCCGAAGATAGAAGGTATATTCCGTCCCATCCTCAGAAATCTCGTAGCTCTCGGCCAGGGCTGGTTCGAGCTCGCCNTCTTCGTTCACCCACAGCAGCGAATCCCACATTTGCTGCGAAGTATTCGAGGCGTTGCGCTCAGCGGCTTGGGGCCGGTCGATAGAGTTGGGGAACGTGGCTAGGGCCATGGTCAACGTGCCCTCTGGCCCCTCGGGCGCGGGCACGGCCGTCACCTCCACAACCTTCTCCTCAACTACGGTCTCGACAACCTGCTTCTCGACTTCGACCGTTTCGACGACCGTTTTCTCAACCTCCACCGTCTCGACGATGGTCTCCGGTTCAGCAGTGCCGCCGCAGGTTGTGACCATTAGGCTCAAGAGTACTAACAGCGTGATGATGCTTAGAGTCTTGGTTCTCATGCTTTCTTTTCCTCCATTGGTTTGACTGATGCATCTCTGATAGCTCAACATGCACCTCATACTAGACCAACTGCAATTTGAATCCGATCTACCCCCTCCTTTCTTGAGATTAGGAATCTTCTGCCGGTGTAACGACGGGTCGGTGGATCTCAAATGCTGCGGAGCCTGGATTGAGTTCCGCTAGCATACTAACACAAAGCGGGCCCTGAGCTCCCAACGACGATATGCGCCATGCACTCGCCCGGGAAAACAGGGCCTCAAGGTCTGGATATTGTTCAACTCGCGTTCTTCCATTCCGTCCCCGCTGCTGAGCTTTTGCGAACTGCATAATTGTGTCAACGGGAATGTACGCGATCTGTGCCTGTCTTCCTCGACTTTGCCAGTTTCTGGACTCGGGCCAGAAGGTCACCATTCATCTCAAATCGGCACCTCTGTCTGTACTGCAAACCAGCCCAAATCTCCACTGCATTATAGACACAGAAGCAGTTTCCGTCAACTAGATGCTACCGGTGCACACTACCCATTCAAAAACTACAGACCGGCCGACCAACCTAATCGGGTTGGAATTGGACCTTCTCATTAACGGCTATCTCAGAGCTGCCCACCGTCCTGGCATCAGAAGACACGTACCCCTTGTCTTTTGAGTGCCCTCTGGACTCTTCCGATGTCCACTGCGCTACTACTCACCTTTTCCTTGATCGAAACCGCTGCCGCCACACCGGCGCCCTGTCCAGTCACAGTGCAACACATCATGTTCCTGGTAGACGCATGCGACATCGCATCGCCGGCGATACAGCGCCCCGCGACCAGTAGGTTTTGCACCTTAATTGGAACTGTGCTCCCATACGGAACTTGGAAGTAACGACCCGTCGTAGGCAGTACCAGCACACCATACCCATCTTGGAACTCGGGGAAAATACCGATCGAGTCCTCGAAACGCGCCTGGTTGCGCACATCGTGCCCGGTCAGGTTATACTGCCCCACAATCTTTCTGGAATCTCGCGTGCCGAGAGTCATGCCAAAGTTCCTGAGCTTTGCTCTCTCAAATCCTGGGACGTAGCACCTGAGGGCCTCAATGGCCAAGACAGCCTGACGTCGTCCTTCTATCTCAGCCCTGGTCAAATCCCAGACGTCGGAGCAATCGTAGCCCGTCATGTAGACCATGTTTAGATACGTAGCTTCCCCTGCATCAGAGAGCGTGCCGAATGTGCCGCCAATGCTGGTCAGACTCTCGGGAATCAGGCCATCCGCTCGAGCCTGGGCGAACGGTTCCTCAAGATAGGGCGTAAGTAGATCGTCTTCTTTCCCCGATGTCTCGATCCCCCAGTTGTGCTTCCAGTCGCGATACGTGGATGGGTGCTCTCGTACGTATTCCAGAAACCGATCTCTATCCACACCTACGCAGGAGAACATGACAGTCACCCCCATCATCTCCTGCTTCGGCGTTTTGCGACAGGGCGCACCGGCGCGATGGGCGATGTCCGCATCCCCAGTGGCATCGATCACCCGCCGGGCAACTATGGCTTGCCGGCCTGATTTGCTTTCGGTGAAAATTCCGCGAATCTTGTCCCCATCCATTACCGCATCGACGGCCAGGCAATGCAGGAGTGGCACAATACCTTCCTCCTGGACCAGCCTGTCGGCGACACACTTGAATAGCTCTGCATCGAGGGCCTGGCCTTGGCTGTAAAGCCTCCTCTGCTCCCCGGCTATCTCCCCTGCCAACCGCTCGAACTCAATACCGATCCCCTGTGTGTCGATCGTCCCCTCTTGCCGGTACCAGGCAATCCCCTCGACACCAACCTGGGTGATCACGCCCCCAAAACAACCATAGCGCTCTATCAGCATTGTGCGGACGCCTTCGCGGGCGGCACCGACCGCTGCCGCTAGCCCAGCAGGACCGCTCCCCACCACCAGCACATCCGTTTCCGCTAAGATGGGCACCACCCTGGATTGCTCTATGATCTGTTTCACGGAAGATATGCCTGATCCTGGTTCTGCGACAGGCCATTACGTTGCGGGATCTCGGGCATCGGGAAACGCGCCTGGCGTTCGAGGTCGTCCAATTCCATATGATTGCGCATATACTGCTGGCTTGCGTCCCAGAACGGTTGAAAGTCCCAGGACGTCGTACAACCCAGATCTAACGAGTGCGCTACCAGGCGACGCCTCCGCTGGCTGGCCAATACATCTTGACGGATACCGTCGGCATCCCACCTGCCCGCAACTTCCTCGAAGAATGCCCTCCGCAAGTCGTCGTACTCGGGCTGCTCAGCCAGGTTCTGAAGCTCGTGCGGGTCGCTCTCTAAATCGTAGAGCTGCTCCGGGTCCGGCTCGCTGTAGATATACTTGTACTGGCCGCGCCGGATCATAAAGCAGGGCGCGATGGCGCTCTCGCATAGAATCTCACCAAGGACTGGGTCGTCCCGGCTATCCGCGTCGCCCTGCAATAGAGGCACCAAACTCTGGCCATCAAGGGTATCGGCCAGGTCAGGAGCAGGACCATCTCCCGCCCCCATCTCGACCATCGTCGGCAGAATATCCACCAGGGACACATGTCCCCCCACGCGTCTCGGCGCAAAGCGCGACGGCGCCCAGACGATCAGCGGCACTCGTGCCGCCCACTCGAAGAAATTCATCTTGTACCACAGACCGCGCTCGCCCAGCATCTCCCCGTGGTCCGAGGTGAACAGCACCACGGTGTCTTGGGCAAAGCCGGTCGCCTCCAGTGCGCGCAGTATCTGTCCCACTTTGTCGTCTACGTAGCTGATAGCCGCATAGTAGGCATGGCGGGCATTCTTCACCCGCTCCTCCGTCTGCCGGTAGCGGCCCAAGTCGCAGACGTGGTGCACCCGCCGGCTGTGGGGATCCATCTGCTCCAAGGGCAAGGGAGAGACGGCAGGCATGTCGACCTGGCTGTGATCGTACCGCTCCCAATACTCCTTGGGAATGGCAAATGGGTCGTGGGGATGGGTAAAGGAGACAAAGAAGCAGAACGGCCGTGCATCCCGGCTGCGCGCCATCTCGTAGATCTTGCGTACAGCGCGAAAAGCGACCTCTTCATCGAAATCGAGCTGGTTCGAGGTTTGGCAAGTGCCAGCCTGAACGATGCTTAGCATGTTGTGGTACCAGGAAGGACGGCGTTCTGGCTGTTCCCAATCCGGGGTCCATCCAAAGTCAGCCGGATAGATGTCGGTCGTCAACCGCTCCTCAAACCCGTGAAGCTGATCGGAGCCAATGAAATGCATCTTTCCGCACAGACTTGTCTGGTATCCCATAGCCCGCAAGTAGTGCCCAAAGGTAGGAACAGAAGAGGAGAATTCGGCCGCGTTGTCGTAGGCGCCGATGCGGGACGGAAGTTGTCCGGTCACCAGAGAGGCGCGTGATGGAGCACATAGAGCGCTGTTGCAGTATGCACTATCAAAGACCACGCCTTCTTGAGCCAGGCGCGTGAGGTTCGGCGCTTGGACGATCGGATGACCGTAACACGGCAGCGCCGGTCCCGCCATCTGGTCGGCCATTATGAGCAGTATATTCGGTGCCTTTGCAGCCATGGCGCCTCCCTGCCGGGCAGATAGGAAGCGTGCAGGTTCTAGACAGATGAAGCCATTCTCAGACTGGGTCAGAGACTGAACAGAAAGAGTGCAAGGCGGCGCTCCAGCGCTGGAGCGCCGCCACAAGTCGCAATGCTCAATCGAAACAACTGCGATAGATCTCTTCGTAGCCCTTCACATCGATATCGCGCGGATTGCCAATCGTCTGCGGATCGTCAAACGCAAGCTGCGCCAGCATGGGGATATCCTCTTCGGGAATGCCCATCTCTGGCAGCGTCGGGATGCCGATGTCGTAGCTCAGCCGGGCAACCGCCTCGACAGCCAGCTCTGCGGCATCCCACACACTGAGCCCCCACGTGTTTTCGCCCATAGCCTGGGCGATACGAGCGTACTTTTGCGGCTCGCCCAGATAGTTATAGGCCATCACTGGCGCCAACAACGACGCAGTCAGCTCTCCATGGGGCAAGTCGTAGACGCCGCCCGCGGTCTGGCTCATGGCATGCACTGCCCCGGCGCTCTCCGTGCCATAGCTCATGCCCGCCAGCATTGAGGCCATCGACATCTTGTATCGGGCTTCCTCGTTGGCTCCCTGCGCGTAGGCAATGCGCAGCCACTCCCCGATCGTCTCGATGGCCCACAGCGCCACCGCATCGGGCCAGGGCTGGGCATAGGCACACGTGTAGCACTCGATGGCATGGGTCAGGGCATCCATACCGGTCCCGGCAGTGATCTTGCCCGGCAGACCCAGTGTTAGCCGGGGATCCAGCAGCGCCACATGGGCAGCAATCAACCCCGTACCGCCAACATTGTACTTGATCTTCCGTGCTGGATCGGTGATCACGGCCCACAACGTGACCTCGCTGCCTGTGCCAGAAGTAGTCGGCACGCAGACCAGGGGCGGGATACGCTTCACGATCGGCTGCGGGTCAGCCCATTCGAAATCGAGGATAGAGCCGCCGTGGACAGCTACAACGCCGATCGACTTGGCCGTATCCATGGAACTGCCGCCGCCAAAGCCGATCAGGCCGTCACAGCCCTCCGATTTGTAGAACTCGGCAGCATCATCCACCAGCTTGATCGGTGGGTTGGCCACTACACCGTCAAAGAGGACATAGTCCATGTTGCCAGCATCGAGGGCCTTGGTCGCCTCAGCCACCAGACCGGCGTTGACGAGGCCCTTGTCAGTGACCAGCATGGGGCGCTTGCTGCCCAGGGCCTTGATCTCGTCGGCCAAGCAGTCAAGCGCGCCAGGGGCGTGTTTCACAACAGTCGGTACTTCAAACGAACGCAGGTTGATCATCTTTGAACATCCTCCACATCTCGTGATTTATTTGGTCTCAAGGGCGTGGGTATTCGACATCCAGCGCCGCAAGAGTCTCGGGCAGGGGTACTCCGTGCTCATCCCAACCACGTACAGCATAGTAGTCAGACAGCAGTCGATCGATGTCAGCGTCAGTGAACAAATGGCCGGCAGCTGGCCCGTCGGGCAGCGGTTCCTCCTTGAAGCGAGCTGGCAAATCCTCATCCGCCTTGGTCATGCCAGCCTTCAGATTGAACATGCGCGTGAGGTTCCAGATACGCTCGCCCATTTGATACAGCTCTTCCAGGCTCAACCGGCGACCAGTAGCGGCTGCCAGCAGGTCCAGGTACGTGGCGTCGCCTATGGCATAGCGGGCAAAGTCGCAGCTGATGAGCGTGTCCAACCCTGCCAGGCGGTTCTGCACCTCGGCCAGGAGCTGGGCCTTACCCTCCAGCGCCAGCCGCTCATACGCCTTGCCGCGCCATTCCTCGCCGCCCGCTTCGTATAGAATGGGAAACGCACGCTGGTGGCAACCGCCCCGGTCCGCCGTCAGATAGGCCAGACCCATAGCCGGCACGCCGCGCGGACCCCACGCAGGCAGCTCCAACCCCTTGACATGGATGGCAAAGTAGTCAGCCCCGCCTCCGATCTGGGCTGCTGCGGCACGGACACCTTCGGCCAGCAAGTCACCAACGCCCCGGCGTGCTGCGATCTCTTTCAACATTGCCGCCAGGCTCTCCACATCGCCGAAACCCACGTCGGCCTCCAACAGGCCCTTTTCCACCGCTTCGCAGGCAAATCCCAGTACAGAGCCAGCAGAGATCGTATCCAGACCCAACTTGTCGCAGAGAACACCCAGATAGACCGCCTCGTCGGTCTTGCCCACCTCCAGGTTGGCGCCCAACATGGCCGCGCTCTCGTACTCCAGGGAGTCACCCTCCAACCCGGCGTAGGGACCCTCCTTCAGCCGTCCAAGCTTGGTGCACGCGATGGGACACGCAGCGCAGGCCACATCCTTGTACCAGTAGCGCTCCTGCTGGGCAGCGTCCCCCAGTTCCTCGGCCTGGGGAAAGCTGCCGCGCTGGAAGTTGCGGGTGGGCAATAGACCCTCAACGTCAGCCCAGGGAATCGAGGCTGCGGTGCCGCCCGTGCGGAAACCAATGACATAGGCATTGTCCTTCATCTCATCCTTGATAGTGGCTCGCACCAAAGCATCGAACGCTTCGGAATCGGCGAGATCGGGCTTGTGGCTGCCGCGCACAACGATCGCCTTGAGGTTCTTGGCGCCCATGACCGCCCCACCACCACCCCGCCCGGCCTGGCGGTGAAAGTCACAGTCGACCATTGCGTATTTCACCCGGTTCTCGCCTGCGGGACCGATGCAGGCCAGGCGCCACTCCTTTTCAGGATAATCAGGGCGCAACCGGGCATAGGTCTCATAGGTATCCAACCCCCATAGATGACCAGCGTCCTTGATGGCTACACGCTCGTCATCGATTTCCACGTACACTGGCTCATCCGCCTGGCCTGTGATAAGCAGGCCGTCGTAGCCCGCGGCTTTGACCTCCTGTCCGAAAAAACCGCCAAAGTGTGAGTCGGTGAACAGCCGTGTCACCGGCGATTGAAAGACCATCACCGAGCGCATGGACGGCGCTCGCGTGCCAGTCAGCGGCCCGGTAGCAAAGATCAGGGGATTAGCGGGATCAAACAGTTCGGACTTGGGATCCTGGTGCTGCGCCAGAAGGTAGGCAGCCACTCCCTTGCCGCCTACGTATTGCGAAAGCACGTCCTCAGAAAGCGAAAACACCGACCAAGATCGGTTTCCAATATCAACATGGAGATAACGATTGCTGTAGCTCATCATTGGGCTAGACACTCCTGTACGTCAGACATCATTGTCTGAACGAGACTTCCAAGTAGTCGTACTGCGCAAGGGCTGGCCAGAGCTAATGTGCTCAACCTACTCTGGCACCAAGAGCAAGCTGCTTCTCCATGGGAGAGGCAGCCGTCTTCATTCCTATCATAACAGATACCAATCCGGCGCACATCGCTACCACGAGGTAGCAGGACTACCTCGATTTAGGTATTCCCTCTGCCGGTCAAATACCACATATGTGGTAGCCATAGTGCTGTGAACTGCGCCAGAGAAGCGTGCCCCGATCTGCCTTCGCACCTTATCCATGTTGCAGCACTGGACGGCCCGAGGCATCGAGTCTGAATGCAGGCATGTACACCTCCCGCACGATTCTTACGTCTCCCTCGCCCTCGTCCTCGAACCCTGTGTCGCATGTCACGGCCAAGAACGATCTGCCCGCGTCCCAGATGATGGCCCAATACGGTGAGTAACAATCTCCATAGTCACTGCCATCACAGGCTGTGCGACAACCTAGCGCTGCCGCAAACTTGCGGGCAAGTTCCACCATGGTTGCTTGGACCACCGCCTCATCATGCAATGCCTCACCATGCGGTCCGGGCCACCTGTCGATATGAATTGCCGTTGGAAACTCGCTCTGTGTGTCCACAACGCGAAAGAGTATATCGGCAGAGCGGACAGCAGGTCTCTCCAATGACTCTTTCACGGACTCGATAGATGACAGATCCCAGTCAGCCACCACAAGCTCTGAAAACCATGCTTCCAGAATCGTGCGGATTTCCCCAACGGACTTCTCGGTTGAGAGTGCTACCCACAAACCAGTTAGTGCCTCTCTCCCTGGCTAGCACGCTGTTGGCTGTGTCGGTAACCACCCTACGTCCCACCCAGTATGAAGAGCTATGTCCACGCCGGCGGGCCTACGCCTTTGTCTTACGCTTCCTGAGGGCAGCCGCAGCTGCCTTTCCATACACCGAGCCTGGCATCACATCGATGGCCTCGTTGTACTGCGCCACGGCCTGAGCGTCCCTGCCACTCCGCTCGAAGGCATATCCCAGATTGTAGTGGCAG
>P_1C_Sed_3_UnCtyDRAFT_1000122_pt1 | contig 14968 bp, 11 predicted proteins | sample Pon1CUnioCityCA_FD_10233 | JGI IMG/M metagenome (IMG submission 10233) | reverse complement strand
CCCGGTGGGGAAGTTTATCTTGAGAAGGGATTTTCCTTTGATGATATGGCTGCTTTTAAGCGACGTGGGCATCGTACCACACCCATCAGCGGTCGACAAAGGGCTGTGTTTGGGGGTGGGCAAGTCATTCTGCGCGATCCCAAATCGGGTGTGTTAACAGCTGGTTCAGATCCCCGGAAAGACGGATGTGCGATAGGCTGGTGAACCCGCGCTTGCGTTTGAGATTTCAGCTATTAGATGACTGACATCAAAAATCTACCACCTTTTTGTCGCCCGTTTCCAATCCGGATCATCCAAAAAGCGATGTGTTGTGTGATGGATTCTCGCTAACTGTGCTAATTCATCCTGGTGTTCGACCAATTTTATGAGGCTTTTGATTAAGTCATCAATGCCATCTCTGCCGGATCGGAAAATGGATTCGCTCATCCAGATCGCAGTTGCTTGACTTGCTTTCTCTGTGACAGGGAATGACATATCCTCAAAATTAAAGAATTCTGGAAAAGCAGAAGGAACTGGCAATTTCGATAATTGGGGTTGAAAGAGATCATACTGGTTCATTGGCGGATAGCCAACATCGACCGGGATGCCCTCTTTTAATAGCGCATAACAAAATACGTCATGCTCACAATTAAAATATTGGGGGTCAATATTGAAGATATAGCGGTAGAAGCTTCGCCTTGTTAGACGCAGATCTCGGGGCAGCATGCTGATCCCCGGCAATTCACTGAGGCTCTCTTCAAAATAATCCACCATGGATTGACGTTCAGCCATTTGTCCGGGGAAACGTTCCAAAGCAACAACCCCCAGAGCCGCCTGTAATTCCGACCATCGGTAGTTTACACCCATGGTAAACTCGGTTTTATGAGGGTCCTTTGGACGACCGCAATCGATGATGCTAGCGACCCTTTCAGCCATGTGTTTGTCTTTACAAAGCAGAACACCACCTTCACCGGTGGTGAGTATTTTTGCTGATTGCAAACTAAAAGACCCAAAATCGCCGATGGTTCCTGCACCTTCATCATGCCATTTTGCCCCATGAGCGTGAGCGCTGTCTTCTAAAACAATCAGGTTGTGTTTTTTTGCAATACGCATGATGGCATCCATATCAGCCATCTGGGACGCAATGTGGACGACAATAATCGCTTTTGTTTTATTGGTGATTGATTCCTCGACCCGGTTGGGATCTATGCAATAATTCTCAGGGCTGATATCCACAATAACTGGGATAGCCCCCGCTGCCATTGGTGCGGCTGCTGTCGCTTGAAAGGTATAAGCGGGAACAATGACTTCATCCCCCCAGCCAACTTCCGCTGCTCGTAGCGCCACCTCCATGGTGATGGTGCCATTCATCATGGGGATGGCATACTTTCCACCCTGCATCTCGGTAAATTTCTTTGCGAATTCAATGGTGTTTGGCCCGGGAAATGGCGCGCCACCCCAACGACCAGACTTGAGAACACGGGATACAGCCTCTATATCACGGTCGTCAAACACGGGCCAGGTAGGATAAGCTTTGGTTCTAACAGGTTTTCCGCCCAAGGCAGCTAAATGTGGCATTTTAGAGTTCCTTATCAGCAAAAAAATAATTGGCAGTTTTATTTTTCGTTGTCTATTGAAAAGTATACAGCATTTACTGCAATTATCCAGGTCAAATTTAATTATTAAATAAAGGTGCAAATCGCCTTATATATTAATAATTGTCTTTGTTCTTAAGGACACAAAATATTTTTAGCATTTCAATTATGCAAAAATATATGGCAACCGCTAAGAATTTAAAAATTCCATATGAATAATCTAAAGTAATGCGGCATCTACTTTGAATAGAACGGGTAAGAATTTAAGTTATAATGAATTGAAATTATCATCATTAAATCCAGTTTATAGTTAATTGACCAGAAGAATTAAGGAGTGCCTGTGTTTAAACGGATAACTGTGATTGTCTTAGATGGCGTTGGGGTTGGCGCAGCACCTGATGCAGTTGACTATGGCGATGTTGGAAGTAACTCAATCGGGAATGTCGCTCAAGTTTTGAATGGCATCGATCTGCCCCACATGGGCGCTATTGGTCTGGGAAATATTATTGACATTAAAGGTGTGCCTCCTGTTGAGCATCCTGGGGGTGGCTTTGGAAAAATGCAACCAAAATCTGCAGGCAAGGATACGACTCAAGGCCACTGGGAAATGATGGGGATTTATTTACCAAACCCCTCACCGACCTATCCTAACGGGTTCCCTGAAGTAATTATGCAGAAGTTTGAAGAGAAAATCGGAAGAGGAACATTAGCAAATCGACCCGCCTCTGGCACTGAAGTTATCAAAGCCTTGGGAGAAGAACATATTCGCACGGGAAAACCCATCGTTTATACATCTGCGGATAGTGTNTTTCAAGTNGCTGCCCATGAGGATGTTATTCCAATCCCTGAGTTGTATGAAATTTGTCAGATTGCACGTGAATTATTGCAGGGTGAGCATGCAGTCGGCCGGGTGATTGCGCGTCCATTTGTGGGAGATAAGCCAGAAAATTTCACCCGCACCAAGAATCGCAAGGATTTTTCACGCGCGCCTGAGACGGATACTGTGTTAGATAAATTGTATAAAGCGGGTTATGATGTCTGGTCGGTGGGAAAAATTGATGATATTTTTGCCCATCGCGGTATAACTCGGAAAAATCATACGCTAGGAAATCAGCAAAGCACAGAAATCACGATTGACCTGCTCAAAGAACCATTCAACGGGCTCTTATTTGTCAACCTGATCGAATTTGATATGATTTTCGGCCATCGCAATGATCCACATGGGTATTATCAGGCGCTTAAAAACTTTGATGATGCCATCCCAGAGATTAAGTCTTGTCTCACCGTAGATGACCTTGTGCTCATCTCAGCGGACCATGGCGTCGATCCCACAACAGAAAGCACGGATCATTCTCGAGAATATGTGCCCCTATTGGCTTTCGGACCTGCAGTGAAGGGCGCAAATTTAGGCACCCGTGAAACTTTTGCTGATTTGGGTGCGACCATTTGCGAAAACTTCCAGGTTACCCCACCTCTCATCGGAACAAGCTTCCTTCAGGAATTAATCAAAAGGTAAATTATTAAATCATGCAAGTACATTGTAACCATTGTGGCAGGGAAACACGTTATGATATCGTCAACTGGCGATGCGAATGTGGTGGTGCCTGGGAGCCTGCATCAATACCATCATTCAACCCAGGGAAAATATTTCATGATGATTATTCCATTTGGCGTTATGGTGCTTTGATTGGATTAGATGTTCAAAGACCAGCTAAACCCATGGGCGTTGGTTGGACGCCACTGGTCCCTGTGCAATTAGAAAAACAAAAGGTTTTCCTTAAACTAGAATTTCTGTCCCCCTCAGGTTCTTTTAAGGATCGTGGGGTAAATGCAATGATTGAGCAATTGTTCTTCATGGGCGTCAACGCCGTAGCAGAGGATTCTTCAGGCAATGCAGGGGCATCTTTAGCTGCTCATGCTGCTCATTTTGGGATAAAGGCGGATATCTACGTCCCTGCTTCTGCATCAGAAGAAAAAAAATATCAAATTGGTATTTATGGTGCCAATGTCATCCCTATTCCAGGGCCAAGAAAAGCTGCTGAAATCGCAGCCCAGAATTCGGTCAGTCCAGATCAAGCCTATGCTTCCCATGCTTATAACCCAGCCTATCTTGCAGGTCAGGTGACGGCTGCGTACGAATTATGGGAGCAATTGGGCCATCAAGCTCCCGATTGGATTATCTGCCCTGTTGCACAAGGGGGGCAATTCTTGGGTTATTGGTTTGGCTTCAAAAATTTATTGAAGGCGGGCTTAATTACGAAGTTACCACGATTGGTGGCGGTTCAATCTGCAATGGTTGCACCCATTTATGCTGCCTGGGAAGAAGGCTTGGATCACATTCCTGAAATTGTACCAAGTGGAAAAACGATAGCAGAAGGCGTATCCATCGCTAACCCCGTCCGGGATCTCCGTTTGTTACAGGCTTTGCGTGAAACCGATGGACAGGTCCTCAAAATAGCGGAGGAAGAAATAATCCATGGACAGGAGATAATGAATCAGCAAGGATTTTTTATTGAACCGACAAGCGCGTTGGTTGTTTCAGGATTTAGAAAACTTGTTGATAAAATAGAAGAAAATGAAATTGCAATTTTACCCTTAACAGGCACTGGACTAAAAAGTGTGTCAAAGATAACCCGAAATTAACTATAATATTAAAATAATTTATGTATACAAGAAATAAAGTTCTTATATTAATCATATATTAAACTTTATTAACATTTTTTAAACACAAATGAACAAAAGTATTGTAAAATTGTAATTTAACCCCAACATATAAAATGGAGGTGCTATTAGAGATATAAAATTTGATTCCGTCAATTTGTTTTCAGTAAATGAGAGGAGAAAAATGTCTAAAAAAACACTTTATATAATCTTGGGTTTGTTGCTGGCACTCAGCATGCTCATGACCGCTTGCGGTCCTCAAGAAACAGAAACACCCGAAGAAACGGAAGCCCCAGGCGAAACTGAAGAGCCCGAAGAGACTGAAGAGACTGAAGAGACACAAGAACCTGAAGAGCAAGAACCAACAACCTTTATCTTTGGTCGAGGTGCTGATTCGGTTCGTCTAGACCCTGCACTGGTCACGGATGGTGAGTCCTTCCGGGTCACGGGTCAGGTCTTGGAACCCTTATACCAATATGACAAGGGAAGCACGGTTCCTGTGCCTGCCTTGGCTGAAGAATGTGTGGCAAATGAAGAAGCCACGGTTTGGGATTGCAAACTTCGAGAAGGCGTGAAGTTCCACGATGGTACTGACTTTAATGCGGATGCCGTTGTTTATAACTATGATCGTTGGCGCTTTACCGACAACCCCCAACACTTTGATAGCATGGTTTTCGAATACTATGAGTATATGTGGGGTGGTTTTGATGATGATAGCGTCATCACTGAGGTGAAAAAGATTGATGACTATAACGTCCAATTTGTATTACGTGATCCTTTGGCCCCCTTCCTAGCTAATTTAGCAATGGATATGTTTGCAATTTCAAGCCCAGCTGCCATTGAAGCCGCTGGCGAGGACTATGGCACACCCTCAAATGGCTGTGTTGGGACTGGACCCTTTAAATTCGTCTCCTGGCAAGAAGGCACTCAAATTGTTGTTGAAGCTAACGAAGACTATTGGGGTGGCGCACCTGGTGTAGACCAAATCGTCTTCCGTGTGATCCCTGATGACTCTGCACGCTTCCTTGCCTTGCAAGCTGGCGATATTCACGGTTTAGAGCAAGCTGTTGTTGAGGATTTACAGACCGCAGAAACTGCTGATGACCTTTACATTCTCACACGCCCAGCTTTGAATACCGGCTACCTTTCCTATAACTACAAAATCGTTGAGTTTCAGGACATAAATGTACGCAAAGCAATATATCATGCAATCGATAGAGAAGGTTTGGTTGAAAATTTCTATGGTGCCTATGGCGAAGTCGCAACCAACTTCTTACCCCCTTTGATTTGGGGTCATAATGACAGCATTGAGGATTATGAATTCAATCCTGATCTTGCACGAGAATTGCTTGCTGATGCTGGTTTCCCGGATGGTCTTAGTGAAGTAACGGTTGCTGAGGATGTCCTTGACGTTGAAGGAAACGTTCTTTTTGCTGAAGGTGAAAAGATCCCACTGCGCTTGTATTACATGCCTGTGACTCGCTTCTACTATCCTTCACCAGAAGAGATTGGTACAGCCATGGCGGCAAATCTCAACGCTGTTGGGATCGAGGTTGACCTTTATCTCGAAGGTGACTGGCCAACCTATCTTGATGGTCGACGTAATGGCACCCTGATGGGCTTGTACATGCTCGGTTGGGGTGGTGATAATGGCGACCCTGACAATTTCTTAGGATACTTCTTCAGCCAGGCTGATGAACCTGAGCAACGAGAGGGCTGGTATCAGAATGCCGAGGTGGCTGCAATGTTGCAAGAAGCTGCTATCACTCCTGATAGAGAATCCCGACAGGCAATGTATGAACAGGTAGAAATGCTGTTACATGAAGATGTTGCCCGCATTTGGGTTGCCCATAACAATACACCATTAATTTTCTCAGCGGATGTTGAGGGTTACATTCCCCAACCAGTCGGTGCAGATTACTTTGAGTTCGTGCAATTTGTTGACTAACATAATTCCGATTTAACTTATCGGAAAAGATAAATCCACAATAGTTAAAGATGGGGGGCGGGATAAAACCGCCCCCTATTGTGTAAAAGCAAACCGAGGTTGATATGGGTAGATACATAATACGGCGATTGTTATCTGTTATTCCTACACTGATCGGCGTAACACTCATCATATTCTTATTTCAAAGGATTATCCCTGGTGACCCGGCTGTTGCCATGTTAGGCGAACGTGCTACTGAAGAAAATGTTGCCCGTATTCGAGAGCAATTTGGCTTGGATCGCCCTGCTTTTCTTGATCGTGATGCCCTTGCAGAAGGTGATCTTGGTGGGTTCTTTGATAGTCAATATATCCGATACTTTAACCGTTTAATTCGATTGGATCTTGGTGAATCGATTCACAGTCGTATCCCAATATCCGAATCCTTAAAGGAGCGATTTCCCGCTACGATTGAGTTATCTTTGCTATCAATGTTTATCGCTTTGTTGATCGGGATTCCAGTGGGCATCGCTTCGGCTTCACGTAGAAATTCAGCCTTGGATGGCATAACTATGGTTGGTTCCTTAGTAGGTGTCTCAATGCCGATTTTCTGGTTGGGCATCATGGAAATTATGTTATTTGCGGTGTTACTTAAATGGTTACCTGCTGGCGCACGGTTAAGCACCGGCATAGAAATTAAGACCATCACAGGCTTATTATTATTTGATAGCCTAATCACGGGAAACTTTCCAGGTTTTGTTGACGCTTTGCAACACATCACATTGCCAGCCGTTGCTTTGGCAACAATTCCCACTGCAATCATCACTCGGATGACGCGCTCATCCATGCTGGATGTGTTACAAGAAGATTACATCCGAACGGCGACTGCAAAGGGTTTATCGGAAAGAATTGTCCTATTTAGACATGCCCTAAAGAATGCGTTTTTACCAGTAATAACAGTTATTGGTATCCAGGCGGGTATTTTGTTGGCTGGCGCTGTTTTAACGGAGACGATTTTTTCGTGGCCAGGTATTGGAAAATGGGTTTATGATGCCATTTTAGGTCGAGATTATCCCATTGTTCAAAGTGTGACTTTATTAATTGCGCTTATCTTCTTAATGGTTAATTTACTGGTGGACCTATCCTATGCATTTTTAGATCCACGGATTAGTTACGATTGAGGTAATTAGCATGACGGAAATGAACCTTAGTCCAGGAGAAATCGAAGATTTTGCAGTCCGTGAGCATCGTTCGCTATGGTTGGATGCATGGCGGCGCTTAAAGGCAAATCGCACCGCCATAATCGGTCTCATTGTAGTGCTGATATTCTTGCTTTCTGCAACTATTGCCCATTTTTTCTGGGAATATGAACCCAAAATAGACCTTGATTACAGTGCAAAATTATTACCGCCGAATTTGAGGGTTTCTGAACAGTCTTTAAAAATTCATCCATTTGGCACAGACAAGTTGGGCCGGGATATTTTTCGAAGAACTGTACATGGGGGCTGGAATTCGCTGAGAGTTGGTCTCGTTGCAGTATCCATCTCACTAGTCGTTGGCGGTATTCTTGGCTTGCTCGCAGGCTTTTTTGAAAGTATTGAGATGTATTTTTGGGAGTCCATGGCCTTAATGGCATTTTTGGGGTTAGCTTTGGGTGCATTACCTGCATGGATTGCCAATCAGATATTTCAAGTATTTTTATTTTGTGCACTCGGCATTATTTCAGTAATTGTTGATAAAAAGAACCTCTCTAAACATATCAGACGATACCTTTTTGCTGGCTTAGGTCTCCTTGCTGGCGGTCTATCCGGGTTACTGGTTGCACCCTTAGTGGGGCTGGTGTGCGGTATTTTGGGTTTAGGTATTGGCTTATTGTTAGCAATTCCTGTTGGTGGAAAGATTTTTTCAAACATTGTTATGCGTATTATGGATATTATCCTTGCATTTCCGAGTTATTTATTAGCGATTGCGATCGTGGCTTTTTTGGGCCCAGGGCTTGAAAAAGGTATGCTTGCCATTGGTTTTGTGGGTATCCCAATCTATGCTCGTCTAGCACGTTCGGCTGTCTTATCGGTCAGTCAGAAGGAATACGTGCTTGCTTCTCAGGCTGTCGGCGAATCTCATGGAAGGATGCTTTTCAGACACATAGTGCCCAATATCCTTTCACCCATTATCGTGCAAGCGACCATGGGATTGGCAAACGCAATTCTTTCAGCCGCAGCATTGGGATTTTTGGGGTTGGGCGCAATACCACCGGAGCCAGAATGGGGTTCAATGTTAGGAGATAGTTATAAGTATCTATCAAGTGGTGCGTGGTGGGCTGTTCTATTTCCTGGTTTGGCAATCATGCTAAGCGTGTTGGGGTTTAACTTACTCGGCGATGGTTTGCGGGATGCATTAGATCCCAAATTAAGAATTTAATCATCATNGCCTCTTAATCATAATTTAGGTGAATCATGGATGCACTGCTAAAAATTGAAAACTTAAAAACTCGATTTCACACAGAAGATGGCGTCGTAAAAGCGGTCAACGGTATCTCTTATGAGATGAAAAAAGGTGAGGTCTTGGGTGTCGTTGGGGAAAGCGGTTGTGGAAAAAGTGTTCATGCGCTATCAATCATGCGCTTGATCCAAATTCCACCGGGTGAAATTGCAGATGGTGTAATTTGGTTTGAAGGACGGAATTTACTCGAACTTGATGAGAACGAGATCCGTAAGATCCGTGGAAGTGATATTGCCATGGTATTTCAAGATCCGATGACTTCCTTAAACCCTGTCTACACGGTTGGGTTTCAGATTGTCGAAGCCTTGAAATTACACAAAAATATGAGTGAGAAACAGGGGAAAGTAAGGGCAGCTGAGCTCCTTGATTTGGTGGGTATTCCAGATGCGAAAAAGCGCGTCGATAATTATCCTCATCAATTTTCTGGTGGGATGCGACAAAGAGCCATGATCGCCATGGCGCTTTCCTGTTCGCCAAAATTATTGATCGCTGATGAACCGACGACTGCTTTGGATGTAACAATTCAGGCACAAATCGTGGACCTGGTGATTAAACTACAGGAAGAGATGGGGATGGCTGTCATGTGGATTACGCATGACCTGGGCGTTGTCGCTGAAATGGCGCAATTAATCAATGTCATGTATGCTGGTTTCATTATTGAGAGGGGAACAGCTCAGGACATTTTCAAGCGTACTTTGCATCCTTATACAATGGGCTTGTTAGCCTCATTACCAAGTATTGACGAAGCACCCGGTACGAAACTGATTTCAATCCCTGGATTACCACCTGATTTAGTGGATTTACCTCAGGGCTGTCCATTTTATGCCCGGTGTATATATCGCAAAGACCATTGTCAGAAGAATCGCCCTGGGTTAGAGGAAGCCAAAGATGGTCATTACGTTGCTTGTTGGCGCTGGGATGAGATAAAAGTAGAAGGTGCTAAATGAATGCTGAAAATTCTACCTTAGTCTGTGTAAGAAATTTACGAAAATATTTTGCTGTAACCAGTGGTATATTATTCAAACGCCAAACCAAATATGTAAAGGCTGTGGATGATGTTAGCTTTGACATTTACAAAGGTGAGACACTTGGCTTGGTGGGCGAGACTGGATGCGGCAAATCGACCACGGGCAGGACAATCTTACACCTCTATAAACCCACATCGGGTGAGGTCCGATTCAACGATGTCGATCTAACCGATTTATCGGAAAATGAATTACGTGATATGCGCCAACGTATGCAAATGATTTTTCAAGATCCTTATGCATCACTTAATCCTAGGATGACAGTTGGATCCATTATCTCAGCGCCGTTGGATGTGCACACCAATGCTTCGAAAACAGAAAAACGGGATCGAGTTCAAGAATTACTAAAAATCGTCGGTTTGAACCCTGATTTTGTGAATCGCTATCCCCATGAATTTTCGGGGGGACAACGGCAAAGGATTGGCATTGCCAGGGCTTTAGCCGTAAATCCTGATTTAATCATTTGTGACGAGCCAATATCATCACTTGATGTTTCAATTCAAGCTCAGGTGGTCAACTTATTGGAAGAATTACAAGAAAAATTAGGTTTGACCTATTTATTTATAGCTCATGATCTGAGCATGGTGCGTCATATCAGCGATCGGATGGCTGTGATGTATCTTGGTAAGATTATGGAGTTGGCCGATCGCAATGAAATTTATTTGCACCCCTTACACCCTTATACACGTGCTTTGATGTCTGCTGTGCCTATACCCGATCCAGACAAAGCCAATCGTGCAGAACGAATCCTGCTTGAAGGCGATATTCCCAGCCCAATCAATCCCCCCAAGGGTTGCAATTTTAACACACGATGTCCAATTGCTACGGAAATTTGTTTCAAGGAAGACCCAGATTATCGGGAACTTACCTCTGATCATTTTGTTGCCTGTCATCATGCAAAAGTTGAATAAAGCATCATTAACAAATAACCGACATTTGATAAGGTACTTATTCCAAGGATGACTCCAAATCTATCGTGGCAAAAGCTCACCCTGCACTTAAAGAATCCCTTCAGTTTATCTTACGGGGTCAGTGAGGTCCGATCAGCTTTTTGGATCCGTTTAAAAAATGACGAGGGTTGGGGCGAAGGTACAATTCCCCCCTATTATGGCATCAGTGAGCAAGAAATGGTCACTTTCTGGCAGGTTGCGGCAGAAAATCCAGAGGCATTTCCTGATAAAGTCAATCAGATTACTGATTGGATAGGGACGGAAGGCCCTGCACCGGCAAGATGCGCTTTGGATCTCGCATTTCATGATCGTCTTGCAAGGCACTTAAATTTGCCACTCCATAAATTATTGGTTATTCCCACGCCTGAACCCAAACCGAGTGCATTTACCATTGCGACCGACACGCCGGAAGCTGCTGAGGAAATGGCTATAAGCCTGAAATCATTTCCTATCATCAAGTTAAAACTCGGACGTGATTCAAACGATATTGATATATTAAGAGCTGTTCGTCATGCGCGCCCAGGGGTGCGTATTTGGGTGGATGCTAATGCTGGATGGTGTTTAGATGATGCCATCAGACTCTCAAGAGATCTTGAAATGTTACATGTTGAATTATTGGAGCAACCCCTAGAAAAATTAGATTTTGAGGGGATGGGAAGTTTACAATCGAAGACTTCAATCCCAATAGTGGCCGATGAATCTGTGCGAACGCCTGATGATATTGATGCGTTAGCAAAATGTGGCGTAAAAGGGGTCAATGTCAAACTGATGAAAGTTGGCGGCCTTTCGCCTGGCTTAAAGATGATCAAGCAAGCAAAAGATCTGGGTTTAAAGGTAATGTTGGGCTGCATGATTGAAACAGCTATCGGAACAACTGCCATGGCGCATTTATCGGGTTTTGCTGATTGGTTGGATTTAGACGCATCGCTGCTCATAGCAAACGATCCTTTTATGGGGATGACCATTGATGAGAATGCAATGGTTCACATCCAACCCAAACCAGGTATTGGGGTTATCAAGTCAGCCTCGAAAACAGCAAACTAAAAACATTTCCCACTTATAGGGGTCAATACACGTATTGATTTAATCTCTTTGTCAGTTTTATGAAAGATTTGCTCAATTGGTAGGTATTAATATTGGGCTTTTTTAAGAAGGCCTTCGCGATTCTTGATGATAATACAATTTTTACTCGGCATGAGGATTAGACTTTCATCAGCAAATTGCCTGAAGTTTCTTCCCACGACCTCAGCCACGGTTCCTATGCGATTTGCAATATCGTTTTGCGTACATCGCCAGTAAATAACACCATCATTATCAGCATGCTCTAGTAAAAAATTCGCTACCCGACCAGAAACGGAGAGTAAAGCCAGTCGTTCCAATTTATTGGTGATTTTTGGCAGACGTGATGCAATATTTTCCAATACTCTGATCGCAAATTGGGGTTCTTCCTCGTATAATTTATGAAATCTTGGGCATGATAGAATAAGACACTTAACAGGTGTGATCGCCTCAACACTTGCTGGATCATACTCAGCACGATGAAGGCAGGTCATGGTATTGAACCAGTCACCCGGGCCAAGCTTTGTGATAACAAAGTCTTTTCCTTGGTAGGAGGTGGAAAAAACATTCGCGTTTCCTTTAAGGATCATATATGATGATTGATTCGGAGTCCCCTTTGTGGTTATCAATTTTCCTGGTATATAACTGCGGAAGACAGCAGCGTTTTTTATTGCTTGCATCAAGGAATCTGGAAGACCTCCAAAAAAGGGGATTTCTTGAAAATCACGACTTTGTTCCGAAGTGGCAAAAGTTTCAATCATATATTACGTTCTAATATTTTTGTTTGATCGATGCGAAAAATGCGTGGACAGGCCTATGATAAAAATGGCTACTTGTCAGCTTCAAAATATAAATGTGTTTAAATCATGTTTCATGCTTTTGTTCTATCACATAAAATAAAATGTTAAAAATTTGTTTTTTGTAAAAACTCTGTATTCGAACATATTATTTCAAAAACATTATAACATGAAATGTAAACAATAATGAGAATATTTTCGATTTGTGAACTATTTCCCATCGCTATTATCTCAATCCTACTTTAGTCGGGTATTTATTCCTTAGATAACCAGATTAACCATAAAATCATTGTAATAGGGCGGTTGATCATATTATTCTATAAACACAATTGCTCACAGTATTGACAGTCCAAAATGTAATTCTGCCTAAAAGTGATTGCCAACCAATCCAATAAAATGTGTCATGTTATGTAGGCTGTCGTACTAAAGCATAAAGAATCGAAAAATATTTTAGAAAAGGAGAGATAGATGGCTAAGAAATATATACTAGTTCATGATTTAGGAACGACCGGTAATAAGGCAGTCATTGTTGACGAGGAACTAAACCTACTCGCAAGCGGCTATACACCTTTTAAGTCGTATTATCCTCATACGAACTGGGTTGAGCAAAGCCCAGAGGATTGGTGGACAGCAGTGGTCGAAAGTACCAGGGAGGCAATTTCTTCAAGCGGTATCGATCCTGCGGATATTGCTGTAGTTAGTTTCAGCGCGCAGATGATGAGCCAAACACCTGTTGACAAGGATGGTAAATTGCTTGTTGACCGCACAGCCATTTGGGCAGATGGCCGCAGTGGAAAACAAGCAGAGCGAATTCACGAAATTTTTGGTGGCTTGGATGAATATTATAAAATTCATGGCGTTGGTTGGCAGTCAGAAATCCATGTCATCAATAAGCTTCGTTGGATAAAGGACAATCTTCCTGATGTTTATGAAAACACCTATAAGTTCTTACAAGCAAAAGAATTTATTGCGCAAAGGTTGACAGGAAACTTTGCAACCGAGTGGGGTGATGCCTCCATGTGTGGTTACATGGACATCAAGAAACGGGCTCTCTCTGAAGAAATTTTCAAGGCTGCTGAAATCGGCATGGATAAGGTTCCAGAAGTGCTTGAATCTCATGATGTCATGGGGCATATCACTAAAGAAGCAGCTGAACTCACTGGATTAAAAGAGGGCACGCCTGTATGCTTGGGATCCGGTGATGTTATTTGCTCCAATATGGGTGCAGGTGTGGTAAGTGCGGGGATGGCCTATACCTACATTGGATCTGCCAATTGGACCGGCGTTTTCAGCACAGAACCAAGTACTGATCCAAAGGTAAAGATGAATTGTAGTACTGTTTTACCAATGCCAAATGCATATCACCTTGTGATGATCACAGCTGCTGGTGGTATTGCTCAGGACTGGGCAAAAAACAACCTTTATGGTGTTGAAAGCCTTGCTGCTGAAAAATTTGGTACTACGGAATATGATGTAATGTCGAAGGATGCCAGTTCAGTTCCTGCTGGTTCGGATGGATTAATATTCTTGCCTTACCTGCGTGGTGGTGGCGCGCCGCACTTTGATATCAATGCTCGCGGTGCATATGTTGGTGCTTTGTTGCCCCACACACGTGGTCACCTCTTAAGAGCACTCTATGAGGGCATTTGCTACAACATTCGCTGGTTATATGATCTGTTCGAGTCAGTCGATGTGCCAATCTTCAGTTTGAATGAAATACGAGCGATTGGTGGCGGTGTGTTGAATGACCTCTGGATGCAGATCTATGCTGATGTTAACGGCGTTCCATTCGGAAGGGTAACAAACCCACAACAATGTACCGCGACTGGTGCAGCTGTGATGGGTGGCGTTGGTGTTGGCATTTGGGATAGCTACGAGGAAGCCGCAAAGTTAGCTAAGATCTCAAAACGCTTCATACCAAACAAAGAAAATACGAAGCAGTACGATGAGCTTTACCCCATTTACAAGGATCTTTATCCAACTTTGAAAGAGAATTTTGATAAGATCGCTGCTTACCAAGTGAAATACATGCACGAAGGATAATCATCAATTTAAAGGGATTGGAGAAAATTATGACAATTTATGGTGTTGTTGATAAAGATTTGCTCAAAGGGATCGTCGACTCAGCTGTCGTGGGTATGGACGTCACCGATAATATGTTGCGTGAATACATCGAACGTTTCAAGGAATATCCAGAAACCAGCGTGGTCGTGGTTAACTTTTACCAAGCAAAATTGGCAATTGAGTTGTGCAAGGGTTCCCATGTTGAACCATGCATTGTAATCGCTTATCCTCCCCTGGCCAGCGTTCCAACGGAAATTAAAGTCAGGCAAGCCAAGTATGCTGTGGAAGAATTGGGTGCTCCTCATGTGTTATTTACAATCGACCACTCCAAATTCAAGGAAGGTAAATTTGATGAGGTCCAGGCAGAAATCGCTGCGGTTGTGAAAGTAGTAGATAAACGGGCTGATGTGAT
>P_1C_Sed_3_UnCtyDRAFT_1000119_pt1 | contig 15109 bp, 10 predicted proteins | sample Pon1CUnioCityCA_FD_10233 | JGI IMG/M metagenome (IMG submission 10233) | reverse complement strand
CGCCGCCGTAGGCATGTTCGATGATGTTGGAGCAGGCCTCGTCTACCGCCAATTGCACCTGATAGACGGTGCAATTGGCGAATCCCGCGCGCTCGGCCGCGTCGACGATGAACTGATCGATCGCCGTCAGGCTCTCATACCGAGCAGGGAAGACGCGTGTCTGTTCTTGACGCATAGAGACAAGCAGCTTGAAGCATCTCGGGTTCAATAGCGGGCTGACCTATGTTTCGCGTTCTGATGTCAGCGGAATATTGATATGCTCAGAAGCTGCCCACAGCCTCGACTTGCCCCTCGTAGAAGTCGAACAGGGCTACGAAACCGGCCAGGTCAAAGGCTTCGTAGATGGGCCCGGGCACATTGGCCAGGACCAGCCTGCCACGGTTCAGACGTTGGCACGTCTTCTGTGTGTTGATCAGGACACGCAAGCCTGCGCTCGAGATGAAATCAACGTCGCCCATGTCGAATACTAGGTTGCACTTCCCTTCTTCCGTGAGCTCGTCGAACACAGCCTGTAGCTCTGGGGCGGTGGCGCTGTCGATGCGACCCGATGCCTCGACGACGACGCAGCGTTTGAACTCTCTCGTAGTAGTTTCCATCGTAACCTCCTTGTCACGTACGTGCGACCCCTCTTGCGTAACTGTGATTATAGCACGGTGTGTTGCCTGAAACAAGAATCTCCCTGCCGATGTCTCCGACCGCGCCCGTCTTTCTGCCAACGGACTGCCTGGCTGGCCCTTGCCGATTCGAGCGGCTGTTTGCTTGACTTCCGGCTGCCAGCTCCTATAATGCTGCTACAATGATCTCGCTGAGCAGGAGAACGGCTTCGCTGCGGGCGTTGCGCCGAAAGGTTCCGCTGGATGCACTGCCTCACGTGCAGCTGATGTTCCTGCTGCAGATGCTGATTGGGTTTTCGCAGATCTTGAATGGGGGGGCCGCGCGGTCGGAGGCCCTGGCGCGTACCCTGATCCTGGATGGCCGGCAGCGACTATGCAGACTCCGGGAGGTCGCGCCACATCTGGATCTGTCGCTGGTCCCCTTGCTGGAGAAGATCCGTCCCAGTGAGACAGGGGACGAGCCTTTCTCCGACGAGGAGCGTGCGGTCCAGGCTATGCTTGAGATGTGCCTCGGATTGGTGCTGCACTGGTTGTCAAAGAGAGACGATGAGTTCTGTCCTTGCGTATTTTCCATCGTGGTGAAGCGTTTGCCCGTTCTTGATGTCGTACTTGCCTCTTGCTTTTCCTCTCTCCACCTTCTTTTCAGAGCGCGATCGTGTCTGATAGTCTAGTCTAGGAAGTGTTCAGAAGCCCGTCATACATCCTGGAGCGCCGTCCGAGGTTCTTCCACGTTACCCCAGGATCTCGTTCTTGAACATGTTCCTAGACTAGCAGGCTTGAGCCTTCGGGTTGCTGCCAGCCCGGCCAGGCTGCGGCAGCCTACTTGGCTCCGCTTGTCTCGATAGAGCTTTCTCAGATAACAGGTTCTTGCTGACGATGCCTTGCTTTTCCCGCAGCACCTGGCACGGAGGCAACCATCGCCGCTCTACCTAACACACTTAGAGGAGGTCAGCGTGAAGATTCGATTGATTGAGCCCAAAGCTCCTGGGTTGAACGTCTTTGACCGGGCGCTCCTGCCCCGTCTGGGGCTGCCGCTGATAGGCCGCGTCTTGGACGATCACGGTCATGACGTACGCGTCTATGTCGAGACCCTGGCTCCTATTGACTGGGATGACATTGCACGGGCGGACTTGGTGGGGTTCTCCACCACGACGGCGACCACGCCGGTGGCTTATAGGATGGCGGAGCGGGTGCGAAAGCTGGGCATTCCGACCGTCATTGGAGGTCCCCATGTGACCTTCCTGCCCGACGAGGGGCTGGAGAACTGCGATTTCGTGGTGCGCAGGGAGGGACAGGAGACGTTGCTGGAGCTGGTCGAAGCTCTTGAGGAAGAGAGGACCGTCGCGGACATCGGGGGGCTATCCTACAGCGACAGTGCAGGCCGGCCGGTCCACAATCCTGACCGGCCACCCTGTCCACCAGAGCGGTTCAAGACGCTTCCTGCACCCGCGCTGGACCTGATCGTCGGGCACGAGCGGATGACCAACATACCCGTGATGACGCAATGGGGCTGTCCTTTCAACTGTGACTTCTGTTCTGTGATTCACATGTTCGGGCGCCGTGTCCGAGCGCGCGCTATCGAGAACGTGCTGGACGAGCTGAAGAGCTACCAGGGCCGCGGGTCCGTTTTCTTCTACGACGACAACTTCGTTGTGGACAAGCGGCGCACCAAAGCTCTGTTACGGGGCATGATCGAGCGAGATCTGACCCCTCCGTGGTCAGCCCAGATGCGGGCCGAGGCCGTCTACAAGGACAAACGGACTGGGGAACTCGACCACGAATTGCTCGAGCTGATGCGCGATTCCGGATGCACAATGGTCTACTGCGGCTTCGAGTCCGTCAGCCAGGCGACGCTCGATGTCTACAACAAACACCAGAGCGTCCGCGACGTCCGCGACAGCGTGCGAGCCTTTCACGACCACGGCATTCACGTGCACGGCATGTTTGTCCTTGGCGCGGACACGGACGACACCATCATATTCGACCAGACCGTCGATTTTGCTCTGGAGAACAGGATCGACACGGTTCAGTTCCTGATGCTGACACCCTGTCCCGGGACCCCCTTCTACGAACGCATGGTCGAGGAGGACCGCCTCCTAACGGACGATTTGAGCTTGTACGACGGGCATCACTGCGTGGTGGAGCCCAAGCTGATGAGTGCTTATGAGCTGCAGGTTGGCACCGGCCGGGCTATGGCCCGCTTCTATTCCATCGGACACGTCTTGGGCCTGTTCATGTCCAACGTGACGCGCAATCTGCCGTTCTTGATCAGTCTCCTGTGGCGCGAGCGCGGGTTGCGGCTCCAATTGCCGCGGGTGGCGGCTCTGTCGCTTCTGCCCTCACGCTGGCCAGATCTGTTGGGGACGCTGCGCGATGTCCTATCGAAGGAATCTTGGAGACGGGTGCAGGATGTCTTGGCGGTGCCTATGCTTCGTCTCTACGGGTACAAGCACGTGCGGGATTGGCTGCAGCAGTCCCGTTCGAGCGCCTATATCGAGCGGTTGCGTCAGCTAATGGAGCCACGGCGGCGGGCAGCCGGAGCTTCGTGACCCCACCGTCGATATGACGGGGAGCTGGCCTGCGACCACCGGCTGGGGAGCAGGCTTCGTCTCTAGCTTGCCGTGGGCGGGAGAGCCGTGGACTGAGGCTCTCCCGTTTCTCGTATTATGGCTCGATATGCGCTCTCCTCGACCGACTCGGTAACCCGGCTGAGTTCTAACGTCGTTCTTATGCCACACTAATGCCTTTCCTATTCTCACCAACCATAATGGTGCCACGTACACATGAAGCGCTGTGCGGATAAGCGATGCTTCCTGCCAGAAAATTGAGGTGCCTATATGTTACAGTCATTGATTCAAAAGAAAGACGACGAGCGGATGCTGGGCGGCGAGTTGCCGCACCAGTTGCCTGTGTTGCCTTTGCGCAACGTGGTAGCCTTTCCTCACACGATGCTACCTTTGGCGATCGGCATCCCTCGTTCTATTCAGCTGGTTGAGGATGCGCTTGAGGGTGAACGCCTGATCGTACTTACGGCCATGGCCGATCCTACAGTCGAGGAACCGGGCTTCGAGGGGGTCTATGAGATAGGAACGCTGGCCCGCATCGAGCGCGTTGTTCGCCTTGAGGATGACGACACCGCTGAGTATCAGACCATCGTGCGCAGCCTACAGCGCGTTCGGATCACTGAGCGGATGACCGAGGAGCCCTACCTGATGGCGCACGTCGACCCGTATCCTGAGGAGATAGGCAACGAGACCGAGATCGAGGCGCTACGGCGCGAGTTGCTTGAGCTGGCGCGTCGTATGGTCTCCTATTTCCCCCAGGTTCCGGAAGAGGCCATCCAGATGCTCGATCAGGTTCCCGAGGCCGACGTCTTGCTCTACGCTCTCGCCTCCAACCTCCAGTTGGACGTGGAGCAGGCCCAGGAGGTTCTGTCGGGGGACGATCTGATGACGCAGATGCGCTCCCTGCTGCGCGTCATGCAGCGCGAGCTGGAGGTGCTGGAGGTCAGCGAGGAGATCCGCGAAGAGGCTCAGTCCGAGATGGAGAAGACGCAGCGCGAGTATGTCCTGCGTCAGCAGCTCAAAGCGATCCAGAAGGAGCTGGGTGAGAGCGAGGAGGGATCGGAGGCGGAGATCTACCGGCAGAAGATGGAGGAGGCTGATCTCCCCGATGAGGCGCGCAAGGAGGCTGAGCGGGAGCTGGACCGCCTGGCGCAACTCCATCCCCAGTCGGCCGAGGTGGGGGTGATCAAGACGTATCTGGATTGGCTTCTGGATCTGCCGTGGGAGACTCTCTCGGATGACAATCTGGATCTCGGTCATGCCGACACCGTCTTGGAGGAGGATCACTACGGTCTGGAGAAAGTCAAGGAACGCATCCTAGAGTTCCTGGCGGTGCGCAAGCTCCATCGCGAGCGTGACGTGGAGCGACCCGAGGAGTACGCCTCGACGATCCTGTGCTTCGTTGGACCTCCTGGCGTTGGTAAGACCAGTCTGGGACGGTCTATCGCGCGAGCCCTGGGCCGCAAGTTCACACGAATGAGCCTGGGTGGGCTGCGGGACGAGGCCGAGATCCGGGGGCATCGCCGTACGTACATCGGCGCGATGCCGGGGCGGATCATCCAGGCCCTGAAGCGCGTTGAGACGCGCAATCCGGTCTTCATGCTCGACGAGGTGGATAAGGTGAGCTCAAGCTGGCGTGGCGATCCGGCCAGCGCACTGCTGGAGGTGCTCGATCCGCAGCAGAACCACGCCTTCCGTGACCATTACCTGGACCTGGACTTCGACCTGAGTGAGGTGTTCTTCATCACCACGGCGAACACGTTGAGCACCATCCCGCCAGCGCTTCAGGACCGCATGGAGGTCATCGAGATCGATGGCTACACCGAGTATGATAAGGTTCAGATCGCCGAAGGGTACTTGGTTCCCCGTCAGATCAAGGTCAACGGCTTGGAGCCGAGCGAGGTTGAGCTCACCGACGATGGGCTGCGGACCATCATCCGGGACTACACGCGTGAGGCTGGCGTCCGCAACCTTGAGCGGGAGATCGGACGTGCGCTGCGCAAGGTGGCGATGGACGTCGCCAAGTGCTCAGCTGATGAGGCCCCCTGTACCGATGTGGTAGACGAAGAGAAGGTCCGGGAGTTCCTAGGCAAGCCGCGCTATCGTGAAGAGGCGCAGCTGCGCACAGAGCTTCCTGGGGTCGCCACAGGCCTGGCCTGGACGCCGACCGGCGGTCGGGTGCTGTTCGTCGAGACCCGCGTGATGGAAGGGAAAGACAAACTGCTCCTTACGGGGCAGCTGGGTGACGTCATGAAGGAGTCGGCTCGCATCGCGCTCAGCTTCGTGCAGGGTGAGCTCGACCGCCTTGGCCTGGCTAGCGATGTGCTGCAGGACAAGACCGTGCACTTGCACGTGCCAGCCGGGGCGATCCCGAAGGATGGCCCCTCCGCGGGCGTGACCTTGGTGACCGCTCTGGTCTCCGTGCTTACCGGTCGCCCCGTTCGCGAGGAGATCGGGATGACGGGCGAGGTGACGCTGCAGGGGCGCGTGTTGCCCATCGGCGGCGTCAAGCAGAAGGTCCTGGCCGCGCATCGCCGCGGCCTGAAGACCGTCATCCTGCCCAAGGCCAATGAGGCCGATCTGGACGACGTGCCGGAGGAGATTCGCGAGGAGCTCGGGTTTGAGTTGGTCGACCACGTCGATGAGGTGCTCCAGCTGGCCTTTGAGTCTGAATTGGAGATTGCATCGCCTGCAGTTGGCGGCAACGGGCGCCAGAACCAACCGGTAGGATCGTTGTCGTAAAAACGGTCTCGCCGATAACTCAAGCCCCAGGGATTGTCCCTGGGGCTTTTCACGTCCTGTCGTTGGCGGTTTCTCCATCCCCCGTCAGGTGCCCACGGCCGGCTTGACCCGTTCTGACGCCCCTCTGGTCTCTGAAGCGGACCGGACCGGGTCAACACCGCCCCATCCTGGTGGCCTATCACTGACCAAGCGCGCGGCAGACAGGGCGTCAAGCTGCTCGCTGCTTTGACCAGCGCTCTTCACTGTGCTATCATACTCCCAGCGCAGACGACTCCGAAGACGGGGAAGGTGCTTCTGGGATCTGATGCTCTCCCTGCTGCGACTGGACACGGGTGGCAGGCCTTGACCACCTCCTCGGGCGGATTAGACGGGAGGCCGACCTTGAGCGACTTGATGTTGATGGCTGTCTTTGCCCATCCCGACGACGAGGCCTTCGGCACCGGGGGCACGCTGAGCAAGTACGCCGCTGAGGGCTGCGACGTCTACTTGGTCACGGCCACACGCGGTGAGGCTGGGGAGATCGCCGAGCCGGATCTGGCGACGAGCGCCGATCTACCCTTCGTGCGTGAGCAGGAGCTGCGCTGTGCTTGCGACGTCTATGGCATCAAACCGCCTCGCTTCCTCGACTACGCCGATGGATTGCTGCCACTGATCCATCAGGGACAGGCGGTCGGCAAGGTAGTGCGCTTGATTCGTGAGCTCCGACCCCAGGTCGTCATCACCTTTGGCCCGGAGGGTATCTACGGGCACTACGATCACATCGCCGTGCATCGCTGGACGACCATCGCTGTGGAGATGGCGGCTGACTCCGATTGCTTCCCTCATCACGTCAGCGATACGTGTGAGCCACATCAGGTAAGCAAGATGTACTTCCGTGTGATGCCTCGGAAGCGGCTCGAGGCCGCGAAGGAGAGGGGCGAGCCGACGACCATGCTGATGGACGGCGTGCCCTTCCCCTTCGCAGGGCGCTCTGAGGAGGAGATCACGACCGTCATCGACGTGGGTCGGCACGTGGAACAGAAGCTGCGCGGCATTCAATGCCACGTGACGCAGGTGGGCCGGCAGAACCGCTTCGCCGACGCTCCGGAGGAAGTGCGGAATGATCCCTGGTTCCGCAGGGAGCACTTCGTGCTGGCGCGTTCGACCCCCCCCCCCCCCCGTCGGCTGGCCCAAGGAGAAAGAGACGGATCTCTTTGCCGGCCTTCGATGACAGCATGGCGAACAGCGGCTAAGCGACTATCTTGAGCGATCGCAAGCGAATGTTTGAACACATATCTGTGAGAATCATCGTGATGCGACAACTGCGTGCCGACGTTCGGGTCTAGGAAGTGTGCACTGCGGGCACACTCTGAAGACCCTCGGTGCGAAAGGGGACCTTGTCACATGTTCAGCTTGGGAACGATCCAAGATCTGCTATCGAGCATAGATGCGATCCGAGCGGCGATACACTCGTGGGTCAAGGGAACCAGGGGGTGGAAGCGAAAGCTCCAACTTGAGTTGCAGGTCAACATCGAGCTGATCTTCTCTTACCTCGAGTGCGGTTTACCCGTGAACGAGGTCGTCGCTGGTCTGCACACGGCTCATATGAAGAACGCTCTGGAATCGGGCTTCAATTTCAACAAGTTGAAGAAAGGTGAGGTTGCCGATGACGTTGCAGGGGATCAGCCGCAGTATCAGCAGTACATCGGCTGGTCCACCGAAAGGCTGTTCTCAAACATCTACGTCAAGATAGCGGACCTGCAGACCATCATCGGGATGGATCCCGACAACGAGAGAATCCGACCGGGCGTGCGGTTGATTAACATCCTGAAGCTGATGCTCCTGTTGATGAAACACCTTAACTCGTAGCCACTCATCCGTCCATGATCGGTTCACTGGAGGCCATCATTGACTAGCATCGATACAGCAGAAACCCGGTCGGCGGCAGTGCCTGCTGAAGCCGCCGACTTTGAGACTGGTCGTGTGCTCACCATCAGCGCCGCGCACGGCGTGCACGACACCTACACCGCCTTCTTGCCTTCCCTCCTACCGGTCTTTATCAACAACCTCGCACTCTCGAACACCCGCGCCGGGCTCTTGACCGTGTTTCTGCAGGCCCCCTCGCTGCTCCAGCCCTTCATTGGCCACTTGGCCGATCAGTTGAGCCTCCGATATCTGGTCATCTTTGCGCCAGCCGTGACCGCCACGATGATGAGCTTGCTGGGCATAGCGCCCCGCTACGCTGCTCTCGCCTTCTTGTTGATCTTGGCTGGCGTCAGTTCGGCGGCCCTGCATTCGGTGGGTCCGGTGATGGCGGGGCGCCTCTCGGGTGAGAGCTTAGGCCGCGGGATGGGTTTTTGGATGGTGGGCGGCGAGCTGGGGCGCACCCTGGGACCGATCGTCATCGTCAGCGCGCTCCAGATCCTGACGCCGGAGGGGACGCCCTGGCTGATGCTCGCCGGGTTGTTGATGTCAGGGTTTCTCTTCGTCATGCTGCGGGATGTGGCTGGACGCCCGCCAGACGCCGCGGAGGCGTTACCGTGGCGGGAGGCCATGCATGCTCTGCGCCCGCTCCTGGGCCCGCTGGTCGGAATCGTGATCGCACGATCGTTCATGGTCTCGGCGCTGACCACGTACCTGCCCACCTTCCTCAGCGAGGAGGGCACAGGCCTGTTCCTCGCTGGGGCCTCCCTGTCGATTCTACAAGGTGCGGGAGTGGTCGGGGCGTTGGTCGGTGGGACGTTAAGCGACCATCTGGGAAGGCGAGCGGTCCTATTCATCTCTATGCTGGCGACGCCGGTGCTGATGTTCGTCTTTCTTGCTGTCAATGGCTGGCTGCACGTCGTGCTTCTGCTCCTACTCGGCGTGAGTGCGCTCTCGGTCGGCCCGGTGATCATGGCGTTGGTGCAGGAGAGCGTCCCTGAGAACCGGGCGCTGGTCAACGGCATCTACATGGCGCTTAGCTTCGTGCTTAGGTCGGGCGTGATCGTAGTGATTGGCGTGATCGGCGATTGGCTCAGTCTGCGCTCTGCCTTTGCCGTTAGCGCCATCGTGGCGCTGGTAGGGCTGCCCCTGATCCTGCTGTTGCCCGGAGGCGATGGCTAGTCTCCCGCCAGCGCCCTGGCAAAGCTGCCCCCACCATTACGGGGGCCAGAAGGAAAGCTGCCGCGGCGGGCGGCGACCGTCGAGGAGGATGAACGGGGCGGTCCGCTTGGGGATGATGCCTAGCTTGCCCAGGTCGCTCAGATCGCGCAGCTTGCCCTGACGACGGGCCGCCAGGACCCTATCGGCACCCTTGGGGCCGATGCCGGGCACGCGCAGCAACTCCTGACGATTCGCTGTGTTGACCTCGACAGGCGCCTGCGTGAGGCTCCGGCGGGCCCAGGCTAATTTGGGATCGATCGTCAGCGGAAGATTGCCGTCTCGATCGAACGGCAGGTCCTCGGCGTCGAAGCCGTAATCGCGCAACAGAAAGGATGCTTGGTAGAGCCGGTGTTCGCGCTGGGGTGGCGTAGGCGGATGGTCCTCCAGGGGCGTGCCTGCCACCGGGGTGAAGGCCATGAAGTAGGTCCGAGCTAAGCCTAACTCTTGGTGCAGGAACGCCGTCGTGGTCAGAAGCTCGACATCGCTCTCCTCACCAGCCCCGACCACAAACTGGGTGGTGGAGCTGGGCCAGTGTCCAGGTCTTTCCCGCCGGATCTCCTCGATCCAGCGCAGCCGCTGAAGGAGCTCATCGTTGAACGTCTTGTGCGGCGCCAGCGAGCTGAGACGCTTGGTGTTGGGTGCCTCTAGGTTGACCGAGACGCGATCGGCCAAGCCCATCGCCGTCGCGATCTGATCGCGCTCGGCGCCGGGCATGACCTTGAGGTGGATGTAGCCGCGGAAGTCGTAGCGGTGCCGCAGAATCTTGGCTGTGTCAATCAGGCGATCCTCGGTACTGGGTCCTCCGCCGGCGACAGCTGAGCTGAGGAAGATGCCCTGGGCGATGCCGCTCTGGTGCAGCTTCATGAAGAGCCGAGCCAGCTCGTCGGGGTAAAAGGTGGCGCGTTGGAAATCCCGGCCCTGCCGGAAGGCACAGTAGCGGCAGTCGCGCTCGCAAGCGGAGGTGAGCAGCGTCTTCAGCAACGCGATGCGCTTGCCGCCGGACATCACGGCGTGGTGGATGCACTCAGCGAGGTCGTCGGCCTGCCGATGGCTTGACGGCCGACGCGCAAAGCCGACCTCCTCCGCCGGCTCGAAGCGGGTGGCCGGCCCCAACAGCTTCAGTTTCGCCACTGCGTCCATCATACCCTCCGCTCACCATGATACGAACAAACGTTCGCTTTGTCAAGCGGCTGGGCGCTGCGGTAGATTCTTGAGCAACCCCGCTGCCGTGTTCCAAAGGTTAACAGACCGATCATGGCCCTGGGCTGCCACGACTAGGCCTGACGGTACAGCCGCACCGATCTGCTTTCCCACCACATCGTGAAACCATCGCGAGTTGGCCACGAGTGGATAGGACGATGCCAAGGCCCACAGCTCTACAGCCTGCTCCATCTCCCCAGATTTTGCCAGCAGCAAGGCAAGCCCAGGTAGCGCCCATAGGAGCGGTATCACGGTCCCGGTGTCCAAACCTATGCGCAGCGCTTCGCCCAGATGTCGGTATGCCTGACCGTAATCCCCTTGTTCGCATGCTGCATAGCCCAAGACGGCCTCGGACCAGCCGAAGCCGGCCCCTGATCGCGGCCCAATCGCGCGGTAGATGGTGATGCTCTCCTCGAGCAGGCGGTGGGCTTCGTCAGACTTCCCCTCAGTCAGCGCCACGCAGCCCAGCAGCGTGAGGGCGAAGCCAGCCCTGAACGAAGGACCATACTTCCGGGCCAGGGCAAGGGCCGTCTCGCCGTGGGCACGGGCTTTCGGGTAGCAGCCCATGTGCAGGTTCACGCTGCCGAGTTCAGCCTGCACGGAAGCGATGTAGTTGTAATGCCCCAGGTCGTCGTAGATCGCCAGGCTCTTTCCTAACGCCGACTGGGCTTTGGAGAACAGACCGTGGGCCTCCAGGGTCTCGCCCCAGATGAGCAGTGCGAACGCCGATTCAGGCTGGTTACCCAGTTCCGCCGCCTTATGAACGCTCTGCCGTGCCAGGCGATCCGCCTCGCCAAAGCGCCCTTGGAACAGAGCGATCTCGGCCAGGCTGGCTAACGCCCTAACGATGCGCCTGGAGTCATCCCGGGCCCGATAGATATCAAGAGCCTCTTCATACGCTGCCCTCGCCTCGTCGAGAGCGCCCAGCAACACCCCGGCGGTGCCGAGGCTGCTCAGTGCTCGCGCCGCAGCGCGGCGATCGTCGAGCTCCCGGCATAGGGCGAGACTGTGCTCATACAACTGCCGGCACTCCTGACGGTTGTCAAGGAAGGCGGTGTGCCCCATCAGCCAGAAGAGGAGCGCCCTCTCGCGGCGGGTGTCCCGGCCTGCCAGCTCCTGTCCTTCCAGAAGCGCCAGGCCCTGCTGATGCAGCTTGCGTGCCTGGTCTCTCCGTCCAAGCAGCCGATGGAAATTGCCCTGCCACGCAAGTATGCGGGCCAACAGCCGAAGCCGGTCCGCCGAGGATCCGTCTGCTCCGGCGTCGACCACTGGCGAAGGAAGCAGCCGGTCCGCTGCAGTTCGCAAGGCAGCTTCGCCCTCCTCGTAGCGCCCACTTGACCAATACAAGTCCTCGAGGCCCTCCAGGGCCTGATCGAGCCGGTCCGCCTGGCCTCGCTCCACGGCCCAGTGCCAGGCAGCGCGAATATTCGCGGCATCGGCTTCAGCCCCTGTCAGGGCGGCCTGCTGCCCGGGGCCTCCGAATTGCGCATCCCAGCGATGCAAGGCGATAGTGTAGTAGGCGCTGTGCCGATCACGGATCGCCTCCTCGGTGACCAGGGATCCAGGAAGTTGCTCAGCCCGGCGAAGTCTTTCGGCCGCATATTGCCGCAGCAGATTGTGCAGGTCATACCGGGCAGTCGAGCTGTGGCTCAGCAGCGACCGGGCAGCCAGGGCTCTCAGCTCAGACAAGGAGGCGCCCGTGACGTATTCCGCCGCGTGCGCTGTGAAGCCACCCTGAAAGACGGACAACCCCTGGAACACCTGGCGCTCCCGCTCGGTGAGCAGGTTCCAGGAGTGGTCGAATACGGCCCGCATGCTGCGCGAGCGTGGGGGCAGGTCAGCCCAGTCTGCCTCGAGGAAGTCAAAGCTGCTGCTGATCTGTGTCACGATCTGCGCGGGAGTGAGTGTTCCTGCCCAGACGGCCGCGAGCAAGATCGCCAGCGGCGTGCCTGCCACCAGGCGACAGATGGCGGCGATGTCCGCCAGGTCGTCGTGGGTAGGTTCAAAGCCCGGCTGTACCCGCCTTGCGCCCTGTAAGAACAGCTCGACGGCGCTGTACTGGGTGAGGTCCAAGGTCTCTTTCTCTCCCCGACGGGAAACTGCGCCTGAACCGAAACGAAGCAAGTCGGGGCAGAGGGCCGCTTCCCCCTCCGGGGGTGGAACACTCATCCCGGCAACGGGGAAGCGATGCTCACACTTCAGGTCGAGGGCGAACCGGGAGGTCATCATCACCTTCACATGGGGAACAGCTCTCAGGATTCTGACGACCAAGTCGCTTGCGCCGTGATGCCCCACAGAGCCATGTAAAGGTGCATCGTCGCCCGCGGGATGGGGAGAGGGCCGAAGCAGGTGTTCGAAGCTATCCAGGATGAGGAGGACCTGTCTATCCCGTAGGCAATCGAGAAGTTGCTGCTCGCGGTCCCTTCCGGGGACCAAGCGGCAGCCGACAGCCTCGGCCACAGCGGGCACGATGGCCTCGGGCGAGGGGAGCAAGGCCAAAGGGACCAGATAGGCGCCGTGGGGAAAGGCATCGGGAGATGTGGTCATCAAGTCTCTAGCCGCCTCCAGCGCCAGACGGGTCTTGCCGATGCCGCCAGGGCCGACCAGCGTTAGTAGCCGGCAGTCCGGATCCAGAAGGCGACGCTTCACCTCGACCAGCTGGGCCTCTCGCCCGACGAAGGGTGTCAGGGGAGCCGGGAGGTTATGCGGTGGGGCATGGGTGGGAGCGGCCGGTGGGGGACCATCCCGGATTCGCTCGAACAGCTCTCTCGTCTCTGTCCCAGGCTCGACGTTCAGTTCGTCCGCCAGCAGTCGGCGGCAGGTCTTGTACTGGGCCAGCGCCGCGCCGCGCTGACCATTCTGGGCAAGAAGCCGCATCACCTGCCGATGGGTCTGCTCGCGCCACGGCTCCAGCGCCAACAAGCGTCGGGCAAGACGCAGGGCCTGGTCGCCCTCGCCACACTGATCGTAGTGCGCGACCAGCTCCTCCAGGATCGCGGCGACGCGCTGGCGCCATCGCTCTCGCTCCCCCACCAGCCAGACTTCAAACTCGGGGCAGCCGTCCAGGCGTAGGCCTTCGAGGAAATCGCCCTGATACAGGTCCACGGCGGCGGCTAACGCGTCGAGATCGTTCCGTCTCGCTAGTGTCTGAAACGCGTCGACATCCGACCAACAGTCAGAGGGCTGTCGGAATTGGACGGTGTAGCGGTCGGCGTCGAAACAGCCGGGAAGAGAGGTGGAGAGGTGGTGCAGGGCCCAACTGAGGTTGGCGCGCCCCCGCTCCTCCGGTTTGTCGCCCCAGAACAAGTCTGCCAGATGCTCGCGGGGGACGGGCCCTTCCTCGACCGCCAAGTAGCCCAGGACCGCCTGCAGCTTGGGGGACGTGAGCAGGGGCTCACCGTCTCGCTCTATCCGGGCAGGACCTAGAAACCGCAGATGAGAGACACCTTCCATCTCTCTCCCGTTAAGAGGGGTACGAAGCGTCTATCGAGAGATAGCCAAGAGTTGGCCAAGAGACCGGTGCTAAGCTGTGGACAACCCAACAGTCTACCCACCGGGTCGTGTCTGACCCACTCAGGCTGCTTGGGTTGCTCCGGGCTTCTTCCAGAGCTGTCGAGAGGCCGCGATGAAGAACGGAGCTGGCGCAACTATAGCAGAGTTTCCATCCCATAGCAAGGGGGAAGGGTGCAGGGGTGTACGCTCCTCTGCTTGATCGGAGGCCGGCTGAAAACCGATGCGTATGGAGAGAACGGATCACCATCGTGCCTATCTAGTGCGCTGCTGGCAGGAGGGGGCACGCGATCCTGGTGAAACACGTCGGCGGCGATTCTCTGTGGAGGAAGTCCTGCACGAGCGGCAGGGGCGCGGGTTCGACAGCCTTGAGGCGCTGATCAAGTTTCTGGGGGATGAGTTGGCCGGTGGAGTGAGCGATCCGCGCTCCAGGCTTCAGCGTTGGGAAAGGAGGTGTTTCCGGTCAGATGGGACGTCATCGTGGCGGGCAACCGCAAGGCCGGATGCCTGGGGAAGCTGTCGGTCAGACCAAGTATTATGAAACGCCAGGATTCGAAGCACGAGGTGCCGGTCATCTGAGCACCGGTACCCAGTCGCTGTTTCGAGGCCTGGGATCGAGATACGAAGTGCACGGGAGGTGGACGATGAAAGGACGACGATGTCCCACGAGTGTTGCAGCTCTGATGCTGCTCTTAGTCTTGACGGCGGGAATGAGCCAGGCGCAGGGTCCAGGACCGCAAGAGATCACCAGGCCTCAAGCGCCGGTCGGCAGCGCCTTCACGTACCAGGGCTATCTTAGTGAAGGTGGCGGGCCGGCTGACGGCAACTACGACATGCAGTTCATTCTCTACGACGCCTTGAGCGGCGGTAGCCAAGTGGGCAGCATCGTCACCAAGGAGGACGTGGTCGTCACGGACGGCATTTTCAGCGTGGCCCTCAACTTCGGAAGCGTGTTTGATGGAACAGCCCTGTGGCTAGAGGCGGCTGTGCGACCAGGAAGCGGTACCGGCTACACGATCCTCAGCCCGCGTCAGGGGATCACGCCCGCACCTTATGCCCTCTACGCCCTTGACATTCCGCAGCACGATCACTTCGGGGAGACCTGGACGGGCTATGCCGACCACGGACTCTATGTCCAGAACTACGCTTAAGGCGTTGGCATCCACGCCGAAGGTTCCTATCAGCGCACAGACGTGGTGCTGGGGGGGACCTCGGGCATCATCAGCTCCGATCCTGCCTACAGCTACAGCGGCATGTACCTTTTGAGCCAAGATGGCACAGTGATCGGTCTGGACACCGACGGCAATTCAGTCTCTTCCTTCGAAGTACGCCGAGGGACATCCACCACGGTCTTCA
>P_1C_Sed_3_UnCtyDRAFT_1000118_pt1 | contig 15119 bp, 14 predicted proteins | sample Pon1CUnioCityCA_FD_10233 | JGI IMG/M metagenome (IMG submission 10233) | reverse complement strand
CCAAGCATAATATAGCTCTTTTTAATTAAAAAGAAAGCGATTGGGTAAAAATCCTTTTCAAAGACTTAAGAAAAATCCGTATCAAAACCGTTGCGGAATTTTTGTGGAAGGAGTGCCGCAATTTTTGTCATTATCAAATTCCCGGCATCCTCAATTTCTTGACGATTTGGACGCCTGGGGTTCTCAGTCTTGATGGGACCGAAAACTTGTCCTATTTTTGTGGTCAACCGCAAGCGTCTTTTCTCTTCTTTGATGGTCCCAAATAATTTCCAATCATTATCACTAATGGTGCCCATTGGCAAGATAGGCGCTCCAGAACGCAAGGCAACATAGGCAGCCCCTGGTAAGGCCGGGTTTATTGGTCCGTCATGCACATGGCCTTCAGGATAAATGACCAATACACCATTTTGTGCCAAGATAGCCTCAGAGGCTTGCAAAGCTTCGAAATTGGGCGTACCCTGTTCGATTTTCAGCGTTTCCCATAATTGGGGGAAAGCCCGCATGAGTTTTGGTGCATTCGGCATTTCAAAATCCCCAATGAATTCCAATGGCCAACGCGTCACATGTATGGGAGCAACGGTATCTAAAAAACTAAAATGATTACCCACAATTAACAACGGGCCTTTTTCCGGGATATTCTCAGTCCCAATAACCTCCCACTTAACCAATATCTTTGCCGCGACTTCAATGCCAAAACTCAACAGCCCGCGAATAAATTGACGTCTAGGCCAGGGATATTTTTGAATATAATTCTGCGTCCGATCTTTCTTTGTCATACAACACCTGTTACTAATTTAGAACTGTTTTTTCACACTCAGGGAAATTTTTGCATAGACTTACTTATTCTTGTTTCATATTTACATGATTTGAGTATACTCGCCAGAGCAAGGGTGGGCTATATGATCACTCTGATAAAAGCACCTGTGTTAGGTCAGGCGTCATTGACAGTATCAAGTCGGGGGCTGTTCGTTTAATTTCTCGTAAGGTGCCAAATCCACATAAGACCCCGACAGTTTGTGCACCTGCAGCTTTACCCGCTTTAACATCAACGACCGTATCACCAATCATGATACATGTCTCTGGCGCTAATCCTAAAGACTCCGCCGCAAAAAGCACTGGATCCGCAAAGGGCTTGGTGCGTCGACAGGTCTGCCCCGTCACAATGACATCAAAATAATCGGACAAATTGAAAAATTCTAAAAACGCCAGAGTCGAATCAGCATCCCGAGCGCTCACAACAGCCAGTTTATATTCTGGTTTTAGTCTTGTCAACATCTCCTGAACACCAGGGATCAATAGAAATCGGCTATTTTCAATTTTTCTCAAGTAATTTTTGCGAGAAGTCAACGAAAGAAGTTTTGAAAAGAAGTTGTCCAGGCCCAATCTGTCAGCCAGGTTGTATAAAAAATTTCCGGGCGATTCCATTCCCATCACCAAGCGGCGAGCGAAAGGGCGGACATTGTGATTTTTTGTCAACCAAGAAAAAGGATGGAAAATTTTTTCCAAACGCGCCACCATGTGGTCGTCTGTATCGCTAAGCGTGCCGTCAATATCAAACAGTAAACCTCTTACCTTTCCTCGATCAAGTTGACCCAGCTGGACATTCTGAATTTCGGTCATTTTAAATTGGTCAATATGGATTCAACCAGATCCCGATTGGCTGATATCACCCACATGGTCCGTTCCCCTTCTTGCAACAAGGTTGAAACGGTGTTTTCGCCAAGCCAAGCTGTCCCATCGAGTATATTCTCCTCGGATTTCTCCCATCGCAGCCGGGCATAACGTTCAAAAGCATCTTTAAATTCAACGGCATCGGCCGTTGAATCCCAGTGAGTTTCTAAAATAAAAGTAACTTCATCTGTTGCTTCATTGATGTAAAAAGCGTAGGCATCCCCACCCCAACCCTCGGCAGCAATCGTCGCCAAATCCATATCAAGTCGGTATGATTCCTCGTAACCCTGATTGAGGATTAAGAAGGTATACCATTCACCTAAAATGTTTTGATCAAACAAGGTCCATGACCCTCCTAAAATCTCGCTTAAATCAGGCAGGGTCACCTCCAGTGGAACATCCACAGGATAACGTTCTGGATGTAAAATCTGCTCTGTGGATAAAGGTAAATTTTCATAAGCATCATCAATCGCTTTAAAACCACCTTCTTCATAGAGGTATTGTGCAAACGCATAACCATACTCATAGGGGAAATATAAATCTGATGCTAAAAAAGCAGGCGCTGAATCAAGAATTGTGGTTTCGTAATTATCAAAATCTTGCATCAGGTCCCTATAATCCTTGCGGGTCGCATACGTTTCAAACCAGAGAATTTCAGTTATACTGGCATCGCCTTCAATCAGGGCATTGATCGCCGCACAGCGTTCGGAATTCTGTCCACAGGCGTCTTCGTTATAACCCAGGCCTTCATCAAATCCATAACTTGCGTCTTGAAGGGCATGGGTATATTCATGGGCGTAGGTTAATTTTTCACTACCACCGAGTTCCTCCCCCTGGACGATATATATTTCTTTTGATTCGCTGTCATAAAAGCCTGCCACCTGTTCTGCATAGAGCGCTTGATAGAGGCCCTTCAGGTCGTAACCAACCGGTAATAAACCAACCGTGGACAGAACCATGACATCTTGCTGGGCTTCTTCATCGTCATAATCTGCAAGATAATCCTCCAAGATCATTTCTTTGAGTTCTTCTCTCGATATCAAAGCATGCGCTACCGATTGATCCGTTCTTAAGCCACGTAAATCAATGACCTGGGATTCAATTTCAGCGATGGTTTGCGCTATTTCATCGGGTAGGTCACTTTCCAAAGTTGGTGTAGACAACAGATCGGGTGCTGATGTTTGGGTATCATTTGGGGTGGCTTCCAATGGATTCTGAAATGTTGGTGTGTTTTGGAAATCGCCTTCTTGCGGCGGAAGGTTAAAAGGCCACAACAAGCTCACACCCAAACCGCCAGCAAGAGCAAAGCCCACGCAAACACAAGCCACGATCAAAATGATCCCACAACTTAGTAGAACATATTTATTTTGGTTTGATTTCATTTTTCCTATATTCCATTACTACAAAATCCAGAAAACCCTGGAAACGAGCGAACCGAATATATTTTGTCACATTCCAATACAAATTACAAACCGGTATTGCTGTTTAACTTAAAGGTTAACCAACAAATGCCATGAAAACTGCACTTTATACATCCAGAATGTAACCTACACCTCTGATGGTTTGAATAAATTGGGGGTTGCTGGAGTCTTCCTCTATCGCATTTCGCAGCCAACTGATATGAACGTCGAGGGTGCGCGTGTCGCCAGTGTAACTCGTTTTCCATACTTCCTTAAATAAAGGCTCTCGTTTAACGACAACACCCTTCTTTTTCATCAATATTTTTAAAATTGCGACCAATCGCGGTGTCAGTTTCTTTTGTCGATCCTGGCAAGTTACCAATTGCGTTTGTGTATTCAGTTCGATCGGACCCACCTTGAGGATATATTTATCATCCGTTGGTTGATAGGCGGATAAACGATTCGTCAACTTTTGGACCGTGAAGGGCAATTTAAGGACGAGATTAGCATCAACAATTTCAGGCAACTGCGTATTCTTTTCCACAATTAAAATAATCGGCAACTCATTATCCATCTTTCGGAAAGATTGACATATCCTTGTGCCGCTGGTCCGCAACGACGCCGCATCGACCACCACCACATGGGGGGTGATGCTATCCATCATGCTCAACCCAGCTTTTCCACTGGGGACGCGATTTACAATATGCGATTTATCATTCAGTCCATCAGCAAATGAGTCGTGATTGCCACGTTTGCCCTCAATGATCAACACTGATAATGGGTTGCCCTCTACCAAAATAAATCCCTTCAAAAATAAAAAATAAAGCCAAACAATCCCGGTAACACAACAAATTCAGGTAATAAGAATAAAAGTTTTTTTAATTTCAGCGTAGAATCTTGAGACGTTGATTGTTTTGATATCCTAAAGAGCCCACAAATTTCTTGCGCTTTGTTCTTATATTTAGCTGAGAGAACTCTCAACATGAAAAAGAACGTCGTAATTGTGAAAAGATTATACTCGAAAACCTTAAAGAATCGCGCGTAATTTGCCAAATATTTCGGTTGCGTCACATAAATCAACGTGTTAGAATCAATTCAATTCACATTCCACAGGAGTTCGACATGGTAAGAATGATTGAGGTCGAAATTGATAGCGTTCGAGTTAGCCTGACCAATCAGCAACGTGTCGTCATTTTAAAACAGACCAACGCCGATCGTTTTCTGCCAATATGGATAGGCCTTTACGAAGCAGAAGCGATTACAATTGCCCTCCAAGAGATTGAGGTCGCCAGACCCCAAACCCATGATTTACTCGCAACAATTATCAAGTCGCTCAATGGTCGAGCCATCCAAATTGAGGTTATTTCCCTTTCAGATGATGTTTTTTATGGCAACATCATCCTTGAGGTTGAAGGTGTGCAACACAGAATTGATTGCAGACCCTCAGATGCCCTTGCCTTAGCCGCCCGCCTTGGCATTCCCATTATGGTTTCTGAGGATGTCATGGAACAAGCTGGCATTATCCCTGAGAGAGATATCTCAGACCGGGATTCGGAAAAACAAGAGGCCTTTGAAGGTGATTTTGACGAAAAAGACCTGGGCATTTTTGAAGACTTCTTAAAGAATATTGACCTGGATGATCTCAATTCAGAAGAAGGATCTGAACCTGAGGGAGATAACGAATAAGGGACTTCCCATCGTTTTGGGGATTAGAGACCGGGATAATTCAGTTAAGCCTGAATCCCGGTTTTTTTAGCCTATAATTAGTTGCAAATAGCTTCTCTAGTTGTTAGATTTCGGTAGCATATTGATGAGTGATGATTTATTTCTGAATGATAATTCCCCCTCTGAGGCATTGACCAGCCCCAGCAATCGTGACGCAGAAGAAGCGCTGATTGGTGCTGTGCTGATAAACAAAGATGTCTTCTTCCAGGTTGCCCAATTTTTGACTGCTGACGATTTCTTTATCAACCGTAATAAGTGGATTTGGGAAGCCTTCAGACATATGAGTGAATCTCGGGATGATTTTGATATTGTCACCCTTTCGGAGACCTTATCAAACCGTGGGCAGCTTGATGAAGTTGGTGGGCAAGCTTACCTGCTGAGTTTAATCAACCGAGCGCCTAATGCATTTCATGCCGAATCCTATGGACGCATTATCGAACATAATGCCATTCGCCGGCGGATGTTGGAAGCAGCCAACGAAATTGCCCGATTGGCTTACAAACAAGACCAGGCCATTGATATTGTCGTTGATGAGGCAGAACGACAAATTTTCAACGTCAGCGAAAGGCGCATCAAGAAGGATATCAAACCCATCAGTGAGGTAGCCAGTGAATATTACAGCCGGATCGATGAATTGGCGAACCGTCCTGAAGATATTGTTGGGGTTCCGACCGGTCTTATTGATATTGACAACCTATTAGGGGGCTTACAACGGTCAGACCTGATTATTGTTGCCGGTCGTCCCGGAATGGGTAAAACCGGTTTTCTTTTAGGCGCTTTAAGGCACGCTGCATTGGTACACAAAAAGCATGTCGCCATGTTTTCATTGGAGATGTCCAACGAGCAACTCCTACAGCGTCTGATTGCGATGGACACTCGTATCGACACCCAGCGCCTGAGAACCGGTCGTTTAAATAAGAACGAATGGGATATCTTTTTTCAGGCTTTGGCTTCCTACGACCAGGCAACCATCTTCCTGGATGATACGCCTGCGATAACCCCCCTTTCCATGCGAACCAAGTGCCGTCGTCTGCATTCTGAATATGGCTTNGACCTGGTGATTGTGGATTACTTGCAATTGATGTCAGGCGATTACCGCACCGACAATCGTGTGCAAGAGGTGTCCAATATTTCCCGCAATATGAAGGTGTTGGCGCGTGAATTAAACGTGCCGGTATTAACAGCAGCACAGCTCTCACGTGCTGTCGAGCATCGTCAGGATAAAAAACCACAACTCTCCGATTTACGTGAATCCGGATCCCTGGAGCAAGACGCCGATATCGTCATGTTTATCCACCGCGATCCTTTGAGTGAATACCAGGAAACACGCAATAAATCAGAAATGATTGTCGCAAAACACCGTAATGGACCTACCCACAGCGGCATTGGCCTGGTCTTCATTGAAAAACTGGCAAAATTCGAAAACGCAGCTCGAGAACCAATGATGGATGCTTAAGGCAGGTGCAACACAATGACCTCCGCAAAAAATCAGCCCTTCCACGGCTTCTCTGAAGATCATCAAGGCGTCGTTCGATTGCCTGTGCGCTTTTTTGGCGATGTTCTACCACTTATCGAAGATCTCAACCAATTACGTTTACTGCTATATATGTTTTGGCACATTGAACAACAAGAAACAAAGATTCGTTATTTTCGCTGGGTGGATTTCGTGTCAGACACTTTGTTATGCGAGATGATTATCGGAGAAGAAGCCCTTATAAACGCTTTGGAAAGTCTGGTTTCATGTGGGGTTGTCCTCAAAGCGGACCTTCCCTGGATGAATGAGACCTATTATTTTATTAATGGGCCACAAGGACGAGCGGCTGTGTCGGCAATTGAGAACGGTGAATGGCAATCCGTCAATCAGGAACGAAAACCAATTCAATTAACCCGGCAAAAACCAAATATTTTTAAGATGTACGAAGAAAACATTGGTCCGATCACACCATTAATGGCGGATGTTCTAAAACAAGACGAACTAACTTATCCCGATGTATGGATTAGCGATGCCATCGAAATTGCCGTTACACGTAATGCTCGTAATTGGAAATATATTCAGGCAATTTTAAATCGCTGGCAATCAGAAGGACGTGGACATGAGCAAAATCGACGAGACAATTCGCAAGATCCGGAAAGCTACCGAAAAAGCTGGCTTGGCGATGAATAATTTCAATGACGACAGCACCATTCGGCAAGTGAAGTTGCCTGGAGACCCAAACTGCCCCATTTGTGGCGGAATTGGCTATCTCCGACGTGACGTTCCGATTGACCACCCAGATTTCGGTAAGATCGTCCCTTGTTCCTGCCGCTCAGAAGAAGTTAACCAGAACGCACGGGCAAGACTATTCAAAATGAGCAGTCTTGATGCGTTGAAAAACCTCACCTTTAATAATTTCCAGAAGCGTGGACGGGTTGGATTGGGCCAGATCCAGTCAGAATCTTTGGAAAACGCTTTCAACCAGGCGTACATTTTTGCTAAAGAACAAAAAGGGTGGCTTTTGATAACCGGTCGTTATGGTTGTGGAAAAACCCATCTTGCTGCAGCCATTGCCAATCATGCCATAGAGTCAGGCGTTTCGACCCTTTTCCTCACAGTCCCCGATTTATTGGATTGGCTACGCTATGCCTATTCGGGTGGGGACCTTAGTTTTGAAGATCGATTTGAGGAGATTCGCGAAATCCCACTCTTAATCCTGGATGATTTCGGCACTCAGAATGCAACAGCCTGGGCACAAGAAAAAATCTTTCAGATTATGAATCACCGGTATGTCAATCAATTACCAACGGTGATCACCAGCAACATGCCCATCAATGATTTTGAGGGTCGCATTCGCTCGCGCGTCTTAGACCCCAACCTGGTGACCGTGGTTAAAATTCTAGCACCCGATTACCGCAACCCGGATGACGATACCGGGCATCCTGAACTATCTACCCTGGCCTTTCACAGCCGCCAGACCTTTGGAAATTTCAGCCTGAGACAAAACGAAAAAATCCCCGCGCAAGACCTGAAAGCTCTCCGCAAAGCCTTTGAAATTGCCCGGGATTATGCCGAACATCCTCGGGGTTGGCTCTTGCTGACCGGTCCCTACGGATCAGGCAAAACACACCTGGCTGCTGCTATCGGTAATTATCAGGCGGGATTAGGTTTTCCCCCTTTGATGGTCAGCGTTCCCGACCTGCTGGACCATCTCAGGGCAACATTCAACCCTAACAGTGCCGTTACCCTGGATCGACGCTTTGAGGAAATTCGCACAGCTCACCTGTTAATCCTCGATGATCTTGGCACCCAATCCGCAACACCCTGGGCAAGGGAAAAACTGTATCAATTATTCAACCATCGTTATAATGCTCAGCTGCCGATGATTATTACCACAGCAAGCAAAGCCGAGGAGATTGATCCCCGCTTATACAGCCGCATGCAAGACCAACGCTTGTGCACAACCATCGTTATCCCAGTGCCCGCTTACGCCAATAAAGGCTAATTATTAACACAAAAATTGTTCAAGTACCGCCGGTTTTTGCATTTATTGGTTGCCAGGGGTGATGTCTGACACAACCACCTTTAACTCAGTTTGTGATAAACTTGTCAGGTAAGCTGAGACCGTGATGATAACCAGGATAACGCCTCCCCACTGAAAAATTGAGGTTAGCTGCTCACCCAGGATAAACCAACCAAATATTAACGCGGCAACCAAGCGAACGGCCAGCATGCTGCTCACCAGGGGTGCGCCTAGTTTACGTATAACGGTAATATTACCAAGCTTACAACCAACTTCAACGCCAATGGCATTGAATAACAAGGCCAGAATAGCTCGCCAATCCATCACACCAAATAGGGACCAATCTTCGCCAAAGCCGAAGCTCAACAGGCTCATGAATATCATCATGCTGCCAATTTGAGAAATATAGACCACTTCATAGGGCAACCCAATTGTTTGTCCTCGCTTTACAATCATCATATAGGCGGCAATCCCAAAAGTGCCTATGAACGCCAGAAAGATTCCCAACCCATCCTCAGGGGTGAAAATCGTCTGTAATGGTTGATCGCCAAGCCCGCCAAAAATTATCAGGATTCCACCCAACATTGATAGGGTAATCGCAGGAATGGTGTATTTTGGCAAGGAAGATGTTTTAAACAAGCGATTCAGCAAAACCACAAAAAAAGGTGCTAATAAATTGATCAATTGAACAATATAAGCCTTCGTAAAACGTAAGGCAAAAGTCAGTAAAATTGTGCGCCCAATAACGATCGCCACCATCAACCAAAGGGTTTTTGATCGCCAAAATCGCGTTTCAATTTTTGGTATGAGATGCCAGGCCATCAAAGAAAAAGCAATCGCGTCACTGATGGCGATCAGCGCTAAACTAGGCAAACCCACAATTGCCTGCAAATAACGCAAGGGTACCATGCTAGCACCGATGGCGGATTGCACAAAAAGATTGAAAAGCAACCATCCAAGGGGAGAAAGCGATCTATTATTGTTTGTCCTATTCAATATATCTTACCTACCTTTTTGTGATGCTTTTCAACCGAAATTTCATCTTCAATTATAAGGGCACACGTGTCTTATTTGAAAATAAATGTCTGGCAGCAAAAAAGTTGAAATTGTTTTTTGTATTGATTATTTTGGATATATATAGTAGTATTTATCATAATTTGAAGTGACATTTTGAATTTGAAGGAGAAATAAATATGCAAACAACCTATATCATTCCGAACATTTCTTGTAAACATTGCACACATACCATTGCAATGGAACTTTCAGAACTTGATGGCGTGCAACAAGTCGAAACAGATCTTCAAACCCAAAAGGTGATCGTCACTTATCAAGAACCTGCNACCGATCAAGTTCTGAGGGACACNCTGGTAGAAATNAATTACCCACCAGAANAATAAATTATTATGACCCAAGAAAAGCACATCACCCTCCCCATATTAGGCATGACCTGNGCCAATTGTGTGGCTGCGGTTGAGCGCAATCTCAAAAAAGCTGACGGCGTAGCCTCCGCCAACGTCAATCTTTCCTCAGAACGAGCCGCTGTTAGCTATGACCCTGCCAAATCAAATTTAGGTGATTTCATCACCCTTGTACAACGCGCAGGCTACGAAATTGCAATGGGTGAAGCAAACTTAGGGATTAAAAATCTAAGTGATTCATCCGATGTGTTGCGATTGGAAAAAATCTTGGCCGTAAAAGAGGGTGTCATCGAAGCCCAAGTCAACCTTGCGACAGAAAAAGCCCGGGTCAGGTACGTACCTACCGTTATCAGTCAGAATGAACTTCGCCAGGCTATTCGGGATGCTGGCTTTCAGACCTTAGAATCTGATGCCGCGCTGGAAGACCCTGAAGCAATGGCCAGGCAGGCAGAAATTGCACAGCAGCAACATCTCTTAATCGTCGGTTTAATTTTCACTATTCCGCTATTTATCCTTTCCATGGGAAGGGATATGGGTTTACTACCTGCGGCATTAGCTCATGCCGGCTGGATGGATGTTCTCCTATGGATTTTGGCCACCCCTGTCCAATTTTACGTAGGCTGGCAGTATTACGTGAATGGGTTCAAATCCATCCGCAATGGCTCTGCTAATATGGATGTGCTGGTGGCTTTAGGCTCATCAGCCGCCTATTTCTATTCCATTCCGATTGCCATAGGCCTGATCCCCGGCCATGTCTATTTTGAAACCTCGGCCATGATCATCACCCTGGTAAAATTAGGGAAATTTTTTGAAGCCAAAGCCAAGGGCGGCGCTGGCGATGCTATCCGGAAGTTAATGAACCTTCGACCCCGTAAAGCCTATATCGTCAGGGATGGCATTGAAATTGAAGTTCCGGTTGACGAGGTCAGAGTTGGAGATTTCGTCTTAGTACATCCAGGTGAGAAAATCCCTGTGGATGGCGTAGTCGTCGAAGGAGGTTCCAGCGTCGATGAATCGATGCTGACCGGCGAGTCCCTCCCTGTTGAGAAGGTATCTGGGAGCGAGGTGATCGGCGGCACTATCAATAAATTAGGCCTATTAAAATTTGAAGCGATCAAAATAGGCAAAGAGACAGCCCTGGCACAAATCATCAAACTCGTTGAAGAAGCCCAAGGCAGTAAGGCACCCATTCAAAACCTGGCGGACAGAATTTCCGCCATCTTTGTGCCCATTGTTATCCTGATAGCCACCATAACCTTCCTCGTTTGGTACTTTCTAATCCCCTTAGCCCCAGATGCTAATGTAAGTTTGTTCACCCGAGCCTTAATTAACACAGTGGCTGTGCTGGTTATTGCCTGCCCCTGTGCCATGGGATTGGCGACCCCGACGGCGGTGATGGTGGGCACTGGCAAAGGTGCTGAAATGGGGATTCTCATCAAGAAAAGTGAAAGCTTAGAACGTGCCGGGGAGATCAGCACCGTTGTCCTGGATAAAACCGGCACCCTCACCCGCGGACAACCCGCTGTAACCCACATTCAATTGGTTGAAATCAATAACAGCGAGGACGAATTGATCAGACTTGCGGCTTCGATCGAAAAAGCCAGCGAGCACCCCCTTGGTGAAGCCATAACAGCTGAGGCTGAGGCCAGGGGCTTATCACTCAGCAAACCTCTCGGCTTTTCAGCCCTGGCAGGTCAGGGTGTACAGGCAGAAGTCGATAGTCACCAGTTATTGATTGGGAATCGTCGCCTGCTGGCAGCGCATCAGATCGACCTTGATCCCTTCGAAAACGACCTTTCACGATTGGAAGAAACCGGCAATACTGCTATACTGATAGCTATCGATAAGAAACTTGCTGGCATCATAGGCGTCGCTGATACCATCAAAGAAGGCTCCATCCAAGCTGTTGAAGTTCTCCATGAAATGGGTCTAGAGGTTGTGATGATTACAGGAGATAATCAACGCACCGCACAAGCCATTGCGCGTGAGGTTAGCATTGATCGTGTAATTGCCAATGTCTTACCGGGAGAGAAAGCCGCCCAGGTGAAAAAGCTGCAAGATGCGGGTCACGTGGTCGCAATGGTTGGTGATGGCGTCAATGATGCCCCCGCTTTAGCCCAGGCAGATATCGGCATTGCCATCGGCACCGGAACGGATGTGGCCATGGCTTCAGCCCCGGTTGTGCTCATCAGTGGCGATTTGCGTGGGGTTCCTAAAGCCATCGCTCTTTCAAGACGAACCCTGCGGACCATCAAGCAGAACCTGTTCTGGGCCTTCTTTTACAATGTTATTTTAATCCCTGCGGCAGCCCTGGGGTTCTTGAACCCGATGTTGGCCGCCGGGGCGATGTCATTTAGCAGCATTTTTGTTGTTACCAACAGCCTCCGATTGCGCCGTTTTTCCCAAGCGCATCTGGACAACTGAGATCTATTGAGGAAATAATCATGAGAAAAAAGAAAAATTCAGTTTTATTACCGATGCTCTTGTTTATTGGCATCATTGCGGTATCAATTATCGCCTTGGTCCTTGCAGATAATCAAAGAAAAGCAGAGATTGAAAATCCAAGTGCGTATGCCAATCAAGATGAAATCCCCCGGCTCACTGTCGAAGAAGCCTACGAGGCGGCACAAAATGAGGGTGCTGTTCTCCTGGATACGCGCAGCGCAGCGTCATTTCAAGCTCAACATGCAACGGGTGCCATTAACATCCCGGTCAATGAATTGGAAGGGCGTCTGGACGAGTTAGACCCGGATACATGGTATGTCCCTTATTGCACCTGACCGGCTGAAGAAACAAGCGCCCGTGCGGCGTTTATCCTCTTGCAAAATGGCTTTACCAAAGCCAACCCCGTTTTGGGTGGCTTTCAAGCTTGGATTGACAACGGGTATCCAATCACACAATAATAACCATATCCCCCTTCTGAAAACCCAAAAGGGGGATTTTTATAAGTTTCCCCAACAAATACTCTAATCTCAATTGAATGCTGCCTTCAAAAATATTGCCTTTTTCATATTAAAAAATCTAAAATTCATGTAATGTCAGCCCACGTCAACAAACACTTTGTTGCGATTTCCTGATCTGCCTTCGTTTGAACCAATCCGCCACAAACACAATCAACACTGAAAAAGACCCTAAGAGTATTGATGCGGTATAGGCATCTATCGTGCGTCGTTCTTCTAATGCCCGAAAAATGTAAAGGGTTGTGGTTTCTGTCCGTCCTTGGACACCACCACCTATCACCAGGACAGCACCAAATTCACCCAGGGCGCGTGCCAGGGTTAAGGTCATCCCATAGATGAGGGCGCTTTTAATCTGAGGAAAGATAATCCGGCTGAAAATGGTCCATGATGTCGCTCCCAGAGTCTCTGCCGCCAATTCCTGCTGGCGATCAAGGTTTTGGATGACCGGCACCATTTCCCGGATCATAAAGGGCAGACACACAAATAAGGTCGCTAAAAANATACCCGGGATAGCAAATGCCACCCTGATATTGAGCACTTCTAACACTGGGCTCAGCAAGCCATTCCGGCCAAATAATAATAACAGCATATAGCCCACCACAACCGGTGAAATGGCAAAGGGGATATCGAGGATGCCATTCAGGATCGATTTCCCCTTAAAATCTTGCCGAACGATAACCCAGGCAATTAGGGAACCAAACACGGCTTGGATGATGACAACCAGAAGTGAAATTTGAAGGGACAGACAAAGGGATTGGCGTAGAGCAGGTGCCTGAAAGCTTTGCCAAAGGGCGTTGAACCCGTTTTGAAAAGCCCCTTGAATCAGGGCAACAACCGGTGCAATGATTAAGAATCCCATATAGAGGACGGCAATGGCAATTAATCCCCAAGCACCCCAGGGCTTCTTGGTTGCCTTCATCGATGCACCCCCAATTGTTTATGCAAGGTATTGGCTAAGATCAATACTAGCAGGGAAATTGCAATCAACACGATCGAAATGGCACTAGCGCCCAGTTGGTTTTCCGATTCAACCGCACCCAACACATATACAGCCGCTGTTTGGGTTTTGAGGGGAATATTACCAGAGACGATCACCACAGCACCGAATTCCCCGACAGCCCTTGAAAAACTCAATAATGATCCGCTGAGGACAGGGACGATCAAGGCTGGCAACACAATTCGCAGAAAAATCGTCCAGGGTTTTGCACCCAGGGTTGCGGCAGCGCGTTCTTGCTCCAAATCCAAATCCTGTAACACCGGCTGGATCGCCCGGACAACAAAAGGAAATGAGATGAACAACAGGGAAGTAACGATACCCGGCGGTGCAAAAATGATATTGAGACCCATCCTCTCAGAAAGAAACCTGCCCAGGGTTTCCTGCGGTCCATACAACATCACCAGCATAACCCCCGTCACCAGGGTTGGTATGGCCAGTGGTAGGTCCACGATGGCGTTCAAAAGGCGTTTACCCGGGAACTCGTAACGGACAAACACATAAGCGGTGATCAGACCCATTACAGCATTGATAACCGTCATCAATGCCGATGTCCATAATGTCAAAAAAATGGCATGGCGAGCGATGGGCAGGGTGATTTGGTGCCAAAACTCTGAAAGTCCCTGCTGGAGGCCATCCTGAAAGATCACCACCAGGGGAATAAAGATCATTACCAGGACGTACAGAATGCTGATGACACGGATAATCAGCGTGGGCCATCGCGCTTTTCCCTGTATTTGACCAATGGAAAGTTCCATTAGTGCGTTGCTCCTTGAACCTCTAATATCGCCTGGGTATAGATGCCTTCTTCTCCGAAAATATCCGTCATGATGGCGTCCCAGCCGCCAAAATAATCCACTGTGAAGAGGTCAGCCACCGGTGGGTATTGATCTTCATAAGCTGCTGCCACATCCGCATTGACCACTCGCAATCCATGCTGCGCATAAATTTCCTGAGCTTCAACCGTGAAAAGAAAATCAACAAAGGCTTCAGCGACTTCCCGCGTGCCGTGTTTATCGACACTGGCATCGATGATGGCAAGTGGGTTTTGGATCAGGATAGTGGAAGTAGGGATGATCAATTCATAGGTTTGTCCGCTTTGCTGCCCCACCAGAACCTCGTTTTCATAGGTGATGGCTAAATCACCGATGCCTTTTTCAAAATTCAAGATGCTATCNCGAGCGGCTTTATCCATTACACTCACATTTCCTAAAACATCACACAGGAATTCAAAAGCAGCCTCGGGATCATCCCCTGGCACGCCAACAACCTGACCTCGCAAAGCTGCACCATAGATCCCTAAAATATTCCACATCGCGCCACCACTGGTATTTGGATTGGGGGTCAAAATTTCTAATCCTGGCTGTGTGAGGTCAACCCAATCTCCGATACCTTCTGGGTTTCCCTCCCGAACGGCAAAGGAGACGATCGAGGTGGTGACGATGCCACCATAG
>P_1C_Sed_3_UnCtyDRAFT_1000116_pt1 | contig 15279 bp, 11 predicted proteins | sample Pon1CUnioCityCA_FD_10233 | JGI IMG/M metagenome (IMG submission 10233) | reverse complement strand
CCTTCTTCATCAACGGTGATAGTCGCTTTGTGTAAAACATCCGATATATACCATTTTTCAACCTCTGTAATTCCAGAGAAATCTGCAATTTGAGGATTGAATGCCTCGGACATTCCCATTGCGATTAGAGGATCATTTGCATTTATGGTGGATTCATAATCGAGCTTGGGCATTTTCAAATTCACACTTTTTGAGATCAATGAATTTTGGATTTCTGAGATTAATGCAGGGTTTAATTTGGTTTCAAAATCATTATATGATCCTTGATCTGGAACGATGACGGTCATTGAAAAATCAGTGCTGAGATAAGGCAAATCAACTGCCTGGAAACCTTCCGCTTGATAATATCCCAATCGTTCTCCGAAAAGACGCATCATGTCGACTTCAATTTCAGTACCATCTAAAGTTGTGAAGGGTGCTTTTTCTGTGCCGTTTTCATCAAAGGGGTGCTGCCATGAGGCATTAAAGTAAATTGCATTTGCTAAGACAAGACGGGTTAATGTATCAATTGCGCCAGGTGGAATAAGGTCTTTGATTTTCTCCTGTGTTTCTTCTTCAACCCATTGGTTAATTAATTGTCGGGCATTTTCCGGATCCCCAATATAATCAACAAGGTACATACCAGCGCCGTAGTTTCTGGCGAGTATATCAAGGAATTCCTGCTTAAACTCATATCCAGCTTGCCCCCAAATAGAATTTGCTATGTTGAGTTGAAACTCATCCCCCTCTGAATCCATCATTGGTACTTGCTGGGATTCTTCTATAGTTAACAACAAAGCATTAAAAGTTGGATAGATATCCTCTTCCGGCAAACTGAACTGCAGCGCTTCAATCATTGCTTCTTCTGTATCCGTTTCAGCGCCAGCCAAAGCCATACTAAGAGCCAAGGAAAGACTGATGGGAGAAAAGATGATATTCCCATCTTCATGGCAGATATTATCGTAAAAGGAAAGTGCGAACCTGGTGTTGTCCTCCGCTAACCTTTGGATTTGGTCATTGCTGATATCCGGCGATTCCTCCCTATTTATATCGCTTTTCGCATAGTCATTGATTTTCATATTATTGTCTCCACTTGGATAACCCTGGTCATCACCGCTGGGTGTGCTTTGACCGTCATCAATTGGATAACTTTGATCCTCTCCATCAGGTGCTTCCACGGTTGTACAGGCGGTGGTTAAATATATCGAAAACAAAGTCAGGAACAATAGAAATTTTTTCATTTCTCCTCCGTAAACTAGTGCACACTGTTAATTAAGACGAAAAATAGAATAATTTTGTTCCGCCGTGATTAAATTTTTAATACCGGTGATTTGTTGNATTTTAGTTTTGCTCGATCAGAATTGCGCGGGCAGGAGCGCCGTCACTTCCAGATATAGGAAGGGGAAGGCAATACAAATCGTAAAAACCGGGTGAAACCTCCTTGAGATTAATACCTTCCAGCAGGACGATTTCTTTGTCCAGAAGAATTTTATGTGGCGCTTCTGTGTCATTGAAACTTGCAACAGAAAGGTAATCAACACCAATAAGGTCGAGATTGCATTCAGCCAGAAACTGTGCGCCTGACTGATTAATCCCCACATATTCTTCCGAGAATTTACCTTGCTTCATATCATAATGAGAGGCGTTGCGTGTTCTGAAAAGAACTTTTTTTGACTTTTTCAAATCTGCTATCTTAGGATGAGAAAGGAGGATACTTTTGTCTATCACCTGGACATTTTCATTAATGGCGATCACCAGCACCTTCCCAATCAATTTTTCGAGAGGGATTTGATCAATTGTTTTTCCATTCTCGAGGAAGTGCTTGGGTGAATCAATATGTGTTCCTGTATGAAGACTCATACTTATTTGAGATAAGTTTGAATGATCACCTTTTTTAATTGATGACAGTTTATTTATCTGGACCTGTGGATCACCTGGCCATACAACCATTTCAGGATTAATTGGTATAGAAATATCGAGTATTTTCATAAAGCACCTCTACTGGTCAAATTTTATTGCCGTTGAAAAAATGCGGCTCAAGAAAGCATCTCTTTCGATTTGTGTCATCGGACGGGGACGAGCATAATCTTCGAGTAATGCGGTTAATAATTCAATGCTGATGAGTTCATTGTCATAAAAAATTAACCGATCAATAAATTCGTCTCTGGTCCCTGACAGATAAACATCATTGTAATAAACTTCCATTTGGTCAAAAAACAAATTACCCAACCCATAATGTAAGAAACTATTACCATAGAATGACATCATTTTGGGGGTATGTGCCTGGCTACCATTTACAACAACTGCCCCTGCATCAGCCAGCTTTTTAAAGTCCGAAACCATTTGTGCACCTGGGTAATCGGTGTAATCTTCAGCATATTGCAATGTAACTATCGGGAGGTAACCATCATCTTTCAGCTTTCGTATTTCATCGGTCATCCATTCGAAATCACCACAAGGCGCTGCGCCTGGCTTTGTCGTCGTTGCCCAGGCATTTGGGGGACCAACAGAATTGCAGCCTATAAAAGAGAGTTGATTGCCGTTATGGTTTACAAGCGCAGGAGTCTGAGCATCCTCAAGATCCCATCCACCAGCATAAGTCACCCAATCCCTTTCCGCGTACATTTCAAGGGTTAAATTTACTGCGTCCAGACCATAATCCAGGAGGTGATTGCCGGTTAATTCAACAATATCTGTTTCAATATATTCAAGCAGTTCAATTCTTTCTGNAGAAGAACAAAAGATCAGATCCTGTTGGATTGGATCAGGGGNTGGGCAATTAGCGGCAAAGGGCACTTCGTTGCTGATGTGTGTCAAGTCGGCAGAGGTCAGCCAATCATGAATGTCCNGGCCAGGATATTGGTTTCCCTGGAGTTCCATCCTGTGAGCCGTCGCGCGAGTCAGTGCTGTAACACCAGTCATCACAAGGATTGTACGNAGTTTTGGGTTGTAGTTGCTCTCTGGAAGTTCAATTTCCGGGTTTTCGAGATCCTTTTCAACCCAAATTCCAACAGAAAGTGGATATGTTTGGGGATCAAAGTCAACATCGATTGGCGCCTTGGAATCAATCCGGATAACTTTCATTCGGTTGTTCAATAACTCAAAGGGGAGGATATATAATGATTTGTTATCATTCAAAGGAATGTTTGTAAGATTTTCTTCACTGATAATTTCAAAAGCCGCATCATTTGCTGGACCTAAGATTGTACTGAGCGCTGCCTTTGTAGATTCCATAACAGCAATATTTGAAAAATCGCCTATTGACTCTGTTTGCCCTTTCCAAAATGCTGATAAATCACCAAAACTAATATTGTCAGTGATCGTATAAAACGGCACAGCAAGGGCATAAATCCAATTGCTATGGATTTGAGCCTGTTCAGCGACATTCAAAGCCCCCATCAGAATACTAATTTGCGCTTTCTCTTCAGTTTCAACCTCGTTGTATGGATTATCACTAATGGTANTTCGAAATTTTTCAGGCAAACCGGGATGGAAATAGATTCCAGTTTCATTCTCTGAAGAAATGTTGTCTTCTGGTGCTATTTGGGCTTCAGTTGTTATAGTTGGCTCAACGAGCGTTTGAGATGCCAATGTTAATTTGATTTGTTCATACCTTTGCTCGAGTGAGAGCGGAATTTCAACTTCTCTCGATGGTAAATTACATCCAGTGAAAAATACCAACCCTGTCAATACAAAAAATGAAATTATTTTCCCGAAAGCTCGCATTGATCCTGCTTTAGTTACTGATTTCGATTATTACGTTGATTATACTTTAGTAAAATTCGATGAAGATGATAGGACTTGATAGAAGAATTCGATATAATCAATAAGAAGAGAGATTTGAAAGGAAAATTTATGCGAAATGTGGCGGTGATAGGCATTGGCCAGACGAAAATCGAAGAGCATTGGACTAAATCCTTAAGAGAGCTTGCAGGAGATGCAGCCTTGGCTGCGATGTGGGATGGACAGGTTGACCACGTCGATAGTGTTTATATCGGAAACATGATGTCCGGAACAGCTAACCAGCAAGGGCAGCTTGGCAGTTTGATTGCGGATTGGGTGGGACAGCGTTTTACTGATGCCTTTAAAGTTGAATCGGCATGCAGTTCAGGCGGGGCAGCATTTCGGATGGGTTACCTGGCTGTTGCCTCAGGTGAGGTTGAGATTGCTCTTGTCCTTGGTGTTGAGAAAATGACCGATTCACCCAGCGATGAAATCACGGCTTCTTTAGCGACAGCCGCAGATGCGGATTGGGAGGTTGACCAAGGGATTTCTTTTGTAGGGCTGAACGCATTAATCATGAAACGCTACATGTATGAATACGGTTGGAAGGGTATCGATTTTGCTGAATTTTCAATTAATGCCCACGCAAACGCTGTTCATAATCCTTATGCACGATTTCATGCGCCGATTAGTGTAGAACGGTTTATCAATTCACCCATGATTTGTGATCCGATCAACTTAATGGATGCTTCCCCAATTGGCGATGGGGCAGCTGCAGCTATCCTGGTTGATGCTGATAGGCTTTCTAAATCTGGATCAAAGGTTTTTGTAGCCGGCTCATCTTCAGCGACAGATACAATATCCATTCATAATCGCAAGGCTCCTTTGTGGCTCTCTGCGGCTGAAAAATCCGCCAAAGCAGCGTACGATCAGGCGGGTATCGATCAATGGGATATTGATGTGTTTGAATATCATGATGCGTTTACGATTATGGCGGCACTTTCTCTTGAAGCTTGTGGGTTTGCAGAACCCGGAAAAGGCCCGACTCTGGCAAAAAATGGTGAGATTAAACTTGGTGGAATAATACCCGTAGCAACAAGAGGGGGATTAAAGGCTCGAGGTCATCCTGTTGGGGCGACAGGGATGTACCAGATTGTTGAGGTGGTGCAGCAGCTTCGAGGAGAAGCTGGAGAAACCCAAGTCAACAGTCCCACCTTTGGCATGGCACAGAATATTGGGGGGAGTGGGTCAAATATTGTCACCCATATTCTAAAACGGGAAAATTAATTATTACTATTTAGTTTTTCTGCAATAATATTAAGTAAAACTGACCAGGCAGTGTATAATTTAATTCTATGAAGGGTCCTTAATCCAGGAGAAGAATATGTATGAATTTCATGTTTCCCGTTTGGCTCGAGAAAAATATGATTTTGACCAATCATTATTTCGATTTGATGGTAATGTCATCTTTACAGATTTTTTAGCCGCAAGAAAATTTTCCCAGAAAATTAATCAAAAACTGGATCTTGTAAATTTTCCAGAAAAGGCAGTTAAGGCTGGTGATATTAATGCCATCGGGTTAATTGATGAAATTCTGCACCTTGTGATTTCTCTCTATCGGAAAAGTGTTGATGAAAAAGTTGTTGGAGAAGCCCTGGAAAGACTGGATCAGATTCACGGTGAAGAAGCAGTCAACAAAGCGCTGGCGAGGTTCATAGAAGCTTTTCCGCCAATTTCAGTTTATAAAGGGGAAATAAGCCCTCAGGACTATTTGGAAGCTGAGTCAAAAGGCACCCCCAATCGACAAATTGCATTAGAAGAAATGCTGATGCTTTGGTTGACAAACAAGAACCCTGCTGTCTCTACATTTTCCGAATTATTTGACGATACGGAATTATCTCAAACAACAAGGTATCGACAGATGATTGACTCTTTACGGGAATTCTTCAAAGAAAAGCCTAATTTTGGACCTGAAAATCAGGATTTGATCAGTATGCTTCGAAGTCCTGCGATAGAAGAACCGCATTCTCTGGAAGGACAGCTTGAATATATCCGTAGAAAATGGGGGTCGTTGATTGGGGAATATTTGTACAGGCTTTTGAATTCTCTCGATTTGATTCGGGAGGAGACAAAGGTTGTTTTTGGCGGACCTGGTCCCGCAGAGGTTCCGAGTTTTGAATATCTTGAAGATGAAGAAAACTTTAGCCCTGATAGTGATTGGATGCCGCGTACAGTCATGATTGCCAAAAACAGTTATGTTTGGTTGTACCAATTGTCCAAGAAGTACAATAGGGAGATTAGGAGACTCGACCAAATTCCAGATGAGACATTAGATGAGTTAGCAAATAGCGGCTTCAACGGTTTGTGGTTGATTGGTTTATGGGAGCGAAGTGATGCCTCAAAAAGAATCAAACAGCTTTGCGGCAATCCCGAGGCTGTTGCATCTGCCTACTCACTCAAGAACTATTCAATTTCTGGTAATTTAGGAGGGGAACAAGCCTATGAGAACCTTCGCAGCAGGGCAGCTCAAAGGGGAATAAGGCTGGCAAGCGATATGGTTCCCAACCATATGGGAATTGACTCGGATTGGGTTTTTGATCACCCGGATTGGTTCATATCACTGCCTTTCAGTCCCTATCCTGCATATTCGTTCAACGGGGCCGATCTCAGTCCAACGGACCGGGTCGGGATATTCATAGAAGATCATTACTATGATCGAACAGATGCTGCCGTCGTTTTCAAACATGTTGACAGGGAGCATGGGATAACCCGCTATATCTATCATGGCAATGATGGGACCAGCATGCCGTGGAATGATACAGCCCAATTAAATTATCTAAAATCAGAAGTGCGGGAAGCGGTGATCCAGACAATTTTACATGTTGCCCGCAAATTCCCAATTATTAGATTTGATGCGGCAATGACTTTGGCAAAGAAGCATTACCAGCGCCTTTGGTTTCCACAGCCAGGCAGCGGCGGTGCGATACCAAGCCGTGCAGAACATGGGCTCACAAAAGAAGCATTTGATGAGGTGTTCCCACATGAATTTTGGCGTGAAGTTGTCGATCGTGTTGCTGAAGAAGTTCCCGACACGCTGTTATTGGCTGAGGCTTTCTGGTTGATGGAAGGTTATTTTGTTCGAACACTGGGGATGCATCGGGTTTACAACAGCGCGTTTATGAACATGCTGCGGAATGAGGAAAACTCGAAATACCGGAATTTGATCAAAAACACAATTGAGTTTGACCCTGAAATTCTCAAACGGTATGTGAATTTTATGAATAATCCGGACGAAAAAACTGCGGTAGAGCAATTTGGCAAGGGAGATAAGTATTTTGGCATTTGTACATTAATGGCTACAATGCCCGGATTGCCAATGTTTGGACATGGGCAGATTGAAGGTTTTGCTGAAAAATATGGTATGGAATATTATCGGCCGTATTGGGATGAATCGCCGGATACATACTTAATCCACCGTCATCAACAGGAAATTTTCCCATTATTGAAGCGGCGTGAGGTATTTTCAGGCGTAAGCAATTTCCTGCTCTATGACTTCTATATGGACAATGGCGCTGTCAACGAAGATGTTTTCGCTTATTCGAATGGGAATGGCCGTCAGAATGGGTTAGTGATTTATCATAACCGCTATGGTTCTACTAAAGGATGGATCAATACTTCTGCAAGTTACCTTAACAAAAGCACGGGATATCTAGAGAATAAAAGTCTTTACCAGGGAATCAACATATCTGGAAAAGATAATCACTTTACAATTTTTAGGGACAGCACAACGGGAATGGAATTCATCCGTTCAAGCCGAGAAATCAAAGAAAAAGGCATTTTCTTTGAATTGCATGCTTACGAATACCATGTCTTTATGGATTTTCGAGAAGTCCAAGAACAGGGCTATGGGCAATACAGTCAACTGCATGATTATTTAAGTGGTAGAGGTGTACCAAGTATCGAAATTGCCCTCAAGGAATTGATGCTGGCACCGGTATTCAATCCATTTTATCAATTGATTGATTCGGAATTCTTGCGGGGTATTTATGTTAACAGGGTTAATCAAACTCGGAAATCAATTGATGTTGATCTATTGAATGTAAACAAGGAAAAATTTACACAATTCATCCAGGGTCTGAAGGCTTTTGTGAATGGTGAAGCCGACATCAAACCTATTATCAACAACCAGCAGCGCGGGCTTGAAGCAGTCCTGCAGCTGCCGATTTTTGAAAGCAGGTATCCCTTCCCCGGTTCAAAAAAGTATCAAGAAGTAATTAAGTATATCGATGGAATCTTGGACGATCATCCAATCACATGGTATCTGCTGGCCTTATGGAATGATTTAAGGCTTATGGGAAGGGCGATTACGTCGGAACCACACTATTCAGAAATTTCCCGCAGCTGGATGGATGAATGGGCAATATCCAGGATTTGTCAGCAAAAACTTGAAGAATTGGGTGTGGATCCTGAAAGGGCCGGGAATGGCGTAACGGTCCTTAAGTTGTTGGTCGACCAGCAAAATTGGGTCATTGAGGCTTCTGAAGAAACACCCCTAAGTTTATTTGAAGGCTGGCTTTCGAAAAAAGATGTCCGATCTTTCCTGAAAATCAACCGATACAGAGATAAATTATGGTTCAATAAAGAAGCATTTGAATCAATGATGTGGTGGATGATGACAATCGGGCTTATTCAGTTGGTTTCTGATCCCCAAGAAAGTCTATCAGGGTCGATTGAAAAATTGTTTGATGCTTGGGAACTGATCCATGCAATCTTAGATGCAGAGGAGAATTCTGAATATCAATTGGAAAAACTGCTTGATGGATTGAAGTAGGATATAGAGTCTTCAGAAAATTTTTGCGACCGCAGGTATTTCTCTAGAAAAACAGTATCGCCATGCAAACCAGTTTGAGGATCTCTGACTTCTTTTAACAGAGGGACGGCTTTTGATTTCAGGTCTTTTCCAGTAGCCTGTTTCGTCAACCACACCGCCTGGGCTGCGTATGCAATGTTGTTTTGGGGTTCAATTCGGTGAAAATTCTCGAAAAACCATCCACATGAGGTGAAAATTCGCTGCTTTTCATATTGTGCTGCTAAAATCATGCCAATCTTTGATAGTTCTTGTTCATTTATGGGCTGCTTAATGAAATCTTTGAGCATTTCATCAAGGGTTATTTCACCAAGAAAAACATTAATATAGGCATTTCTGAGCTTCCAGGGATCTGATGTAAATTTACCCATGAAAACCTGGTATTGATAATCAATTTCTTCAGAAATTTTTTCAAGTCCAAACCTGAGTGGTGCTTTCCAGGTAGATCCAGGCGTACAACCACACTCATCCATCCAACGCAAAATCCCATGGTGGCAGCTCCATGAGGTGTCCTCAATGAGTTTGACGAATATTTTAGGTTTATGCTTTTGAAGCCATAACCCCGGATAGGTTATTGTAAAATTTCTTTCTGTGAGGGCACCATCAAGAACATGGGCAAGGAATTTGTCCCTGAAGGTTCGATGATGCCCATAGAGTTCACCATCTGAGGCAATCAGAGTCAATTTATCTGTTGAAGAGATGCTGTGGAATCTGGATGGCATGAGCCATTGTTCAACAAAATATTCTGCATTTCGGGTTGCTTCCGGCCGAAAACTGACAAGCGTGCTCAAATTTCTGTCATACAAGAAAACAATCATTGGTTCCCGATTTCCAGGAAGTGAGATTAAATATGGTTGATCATAGGTTAATTCTTCATTGGATTGTATTTGCCATGGCGCTAACATCGTGAAACGGATGTTGTTATCAGCAAGGATGGAGAGGGTTTCAATATCAACTGCGGTTTCGGGCAGCCACATTCCAATGGGATGATGGCTAAAACGGTGTTTAAAATCCGCTATACCCCATTTTATCTGTGTGACCTTGTCCTCTTTATTCGCCAAAGGAAGGATGACGTGATTGTATGCCTGGGCTATACCGTTTCCGACGCCAAATTTTTCAAAATTGCGGCGTTCCTGCTGAATAATGGAATCATAGGTTTGCTTATCAAAACGTTCCATCCAGCTAAATAGGGTGGGTCCAATATTGAAGCTAATTTTTTCGAAGTTACCTAGCAGCGCATTTGGTTTATAGCATTCCTCGTGGATCCGTTCGTTCCAATTTCTGTAAGGTTCAGCACCTTTTTCATCAGGTATTAATCCTGATAAGGGGTCTTCTCTGGGTGGTTGGTAAAAATGGCCATGAACACAAACAGCATTGAGTCCCATTATTTTATTGTTCGCTTTCTTTTTTGAATCATCCGCCAAAATTCATTGCGGAAGTTAAAATTTCGTAAATAATCCAGGTGATTGCTCAGCCTGGCTGGAATTAAATCAAATTGTCTTGGAAGAATATCCAGGTCAGCCGTCCTATCAATGGCCAGATAGTCAATCCAGAACACTGAAGTGATGAAACTCGGTATAAGGATCTCAAGGAGTTCCGTCAATACACTCAGAAAAACGGGTGAGACAGTGACAAAATCACGTCTAATCTCCAAAACCCCAATAATTATTTCACAAATCTCTCTGAAACTCAAGTATTCTGGTCCCCCAAATATGATCGTTTTATTTATTGTTTCCGGCATTTCCAAAGACCAGGTCAAGACCCTGACCAAGTCCTCAACCCAAATGGGCTGCAACATGGTCTTGCCTTCTTCTGGGACCATAATGAAATAGGGAGAAATTTTTATTAAGAATGCCAATCCATTGCTGAAATGATCATTTTTTCCGTAAACAATGGAGGATCTGTAAATAGAGTAGGGGATACCTGAATTCTTAATTGTATACTCAGCAATACCTTTTGCTTTCAATAACGGATATGCTGAGGCACGGTCAGCACCAATGTGACTCAAATAAAAGATCCGTTTGATATTTGCGCTGGCGGCAGCATTAATTAATGCCTGGGTGCCTTTAATATCTACTTCAGCAAGGTCAGCTTTTCTACCCAGGGATTCAGCGCTTGCAAGGTGGTAGATATATTCCACATCTTTCATGGCAGCACGCAGCCCTTTTTCGTCTTTGAGGCTGGAAACAGCAACGTTTATGGGTGAATTTTTAGGTAAATTAGGTGATTTCTTTGAGGGACGGATAAGGAGCTTGATTGGGTAACCAAGGTTTTCCAGATGTCTGATGAGGGCATTCCCAATGAAGCCTGTGCCGCCGGTAATTAAAATCATAACAGAGGAATTATAGCAGAAATGCATAAAAAAAATGGCATGACCCTTGCACACATACTTTGAAATATCAGAATGATCCCAAATAAAAGGTTGTCTATGAAAGAGTCACTGCCAAAAATCGGTTTTTCTTACTTTACTTCACCAAACTACCAGTTACAATCGCAGCTCAACGATTGGTTACCGGTCCTTAAGGATTTTGGCGCATCCTCCATTATTTTTCAGAGCGAATTTTCAAGAGCTGTTCCAGAGGATGCCTTTATTATTGCGAAAAAATTAGGAATCAAACCGATTGTTCACTTTGTTTCAGAGCTTCCCAAGGCAAAGGACCTCAACAGGCTGGCGTTTTTACTTGATACATACAAAAAAAGAGGTGTTGAAAAAATTATTTTCGGTGATCGACCCAACGAAAAGACATCATGGCCGACAGCCAGCTGGCACGATAAGAATTTGGTTGAACATTTTTTAGATCGTTTTATCCCATTAGCTAGTTATGCCGTTAAGCAAGGCATTCAACCTGTTTTTCCACCGCTCCAACCCGGTGGTGATTTTTGGGATACATCTTTTATTGATTTAGCGATTATTGGCTTGAAAAACCGGAAGTTGAATTCAATTTTACAAAATTTAATCCTATCAAGTTACGGATATACATTTGGAAAACCTCTAACCTGGGGAGAAGGGGGACCGGAACGCTGGACAGGCGCGAAACCTTATCAGGTTGATGAAAACCAGGAAGATCAATTAGGTTTTTATAATTTTGAGTGGGTTCAAAAAATCGCTGAGCGCAATCTTGGCCATGAGGTCAATGTTATGGTTCTTGAAGCGGGATTTCATGGCGCACCAAGACAAAAAGAAAATAAAGAAGAGACAATTGGATCCATCAAAGCCATATTGTGCAGCTTAGGAAAAGAGAAAGGCAGTAAAGATTGGACTGATCCAGGCATTCACTGGACGGATTCTGTGGCTGGGTGCTATTTTTCACTTGAAAAAATCAAGGATTTGATGGAGGGTAATTTCCCATTGACGCAGTTTTTCGAAATTTTTGGGCTTCCTCCTCGTGAAAAAAAGCCCCAAAGGAAAATCAGCAACGAACAAAAAGTAATTTCACATTATCTCCTTCTACCTTGTCACGCCGGAAGCGTCTCGGATGTCGTTTTAAACAAAGTCAGGCCTATCATAAAAAAATTAAAACCGACTGTCGGTTTTTCATTGTTTGAAGCGTCCAATGCCCAAAAGGTCAGCGTTTTTCCTGATCCAATTTTATTCACTGAAGAGAAAATCAATCAATTACGATCCGCAGGTTGTACTGTTGAAATATTGCCGAATTCCGGAATAGAAATTGCAACAAGATTACAAGGATTATGATCTAGAGAATTGAGGTTATCATGGATTTTATGACAAATTCAGATCCAACAAATCGCACTCCCATTCACGCAAACTTACCAGTTATTAAAGTCGTGGGGTTGGGCGGCGGCGGCTGTAATGCGGTTAACCGGATGATTGATTTCGGCATGAAAGGCGTGGAGTTTATCGCCTGTAATACAGATAAGCAAGCTTTAGTGAATTCGTCAGCTGATGTCAAAATCCAACTTGGTCCTAAGAGTACCAGGGGACTTGGCGCGGGTGGTATCCCTGCTGTGGGTGAAAAGGCAGCTGAAGAAAGTTTTCAAACCTTGGCAGACGCTTTATATGGGGCAGATATGGTTTTTCTTACTGCTGGCATGGGCGGTGGAACAGGAACGGGTGCAATTCCAGTGGCAGCAAGGGTGTCTAAGACAATTGGTGCGGTTACAATCGCTGTTGTGACAACCCCGTTTTCTTTTGAAATGGGACGACGCCAGAAAAATGCTGCAATTGGATTGCAAAAATTGCGTGAGTTTACAGATACGATGATAACCGTCCCCAATGATAAGCTTTTAGAAGTCGCACCACATGATCTGCCCTTGGAGATGGCATTTAAATTGGCAGATGACGTTTTGCGGCAGGGTGTCAGCGGTATATCTGAGCTTTTAACAGAAACCGGGCTGATCAATGTGGATTTTGCCCATATTCGCCATATTATGGCTTTAGGCGGCGGAGCATTAATGTCGATTGGTACAGGTCAGGGTGAAAACAAGGCCATGAAAGCTCTTGAGCATGCACTGCATCACCCCTTGTTGGATGAAATCAGCATTGATACAGCAACTGGCATCATCGCTAATTTCAGCGGAGGAAATGACCTTACTTTCTCTGAAGTTGCTGAAACTTTGACCTATCTGCATGAACAGGCTGGTGATGAAGCGGAAATTATCCCGGGTGTAATAAATGATCCTAATCTTACAGACCGGGCACAGGTGATATTGATTGTCACAGGATTAGGCGCTGTACCGATTGAGGTAGCAATACCTGGTGCAGAAAAATTTATGGCTGAATTGACGCCAAAATCTGAGAAAGAAAAGGGTCAACATCGCAGTCGGAATTTGCCATCGAAGAATCAAAAGCAGGTAGAAGGGCATTCTGAAAAAGCTTACTCATTTTCTTCCCAGCAGCCGATGACAACGACATCAGATCTTGATGTGCCGGCTTTTCTGAGGAAAAGGGTTCGAGGATAAAAATGGATAAAAAAGCATTGAACCAGGTTTGCAGAAATATCTACAGTCGATTTCCTCCTCTAAAGGATGTCCAACCAAAAGTGTCTAAACAGGGAGAGGATCGGTTTCTGCTGATTTTTAGCGGATCAGGAAAATCCCCTGATGGAAAAACGATTAAACAAACCGTGCGGGTTGTTGCAAATAACGACGGCAAGATATTAAAGACGTCAATGAGTCGGTAATGGAGGTTTTATGATCATTGATAAGTTTGCTGAGAGATTTGAGTTGCGATTTTGGGATATTGTTATTTTAATAGCACAGGAAGAAGGTCCATTGATGAAAATCATTAAGAAATCAAAAGAGATGAAACGGTCTCGTTTTGGAACATTGCTAATATTAATTTTAGTCTGGGCAGCCGTTGGATTTACTGTTGGGTTGATTTTTGGCAGGCTTATTTCAATGATCTGATTCAAAGCATAAGAAAAAAATTCTAGTTAATCGTGCTGAGTCATCCCCAGCACGATTTTTTATGTCTATAGGTGAGGTATGAGAAGGTCTGTTATGTCATTCCCTGATGTCGGCAGGGGAATGTCTTTCAACAAGGTCCAATGTTCAAGAAGTTCGATTTTCCCTTTGGGTGGGATTGATTCTATGGGCCCCAGAGCTTCTAATTCTAACATTTCGTTGTTTGTAAAGACTTCAAAATTAACGCCCATGTCTGGATAAATACCTTCAAATTGAATAGGAACTTGTTTTATAAAACAATAATTTTCAATAAAATAGGCAGCCCAACCGTCTGAGGCATATAATCCGATTTTCTGGGGGGAAACTTTGGATGGATCCTGGGTTATAAAAATAAATTTTTCGAAAAATTTATAGCGCGAATCGCTGAGGTCTGTATAAGGCCAGAGAGAAATTTTACTTGTCGGTAAAATGAATTCAGGGTGGGGACCTCGAGGCGGCAGGGGCAATACTGCAACACCGCCAGGTGCCATTACTGAAATCCCCCAGGGAGCAGCATCAATCGCCCATAAATTATGATTAATAAGGCGTTGTTTTAGTTTCACTTCCGGTTCATCCGGTGAAAGGGTGATTTCGATTTGCTTTTGAATGCCTGTTGTTGGTTCTGGTTTTTGTGTTAAAACAAATCCCTGGTTAATTTCCTGCACCAGCACCGGTTCCATATCCGGGTAATAGGTTCTTGGTACAGATTCTGGTGCGTGCCAGAGCCGATGTCCCCCAAAGGTAAGCCATTCATCGGATTTTGTTTTACCCATCTGGTCAGGAAATTGCTTGAAGATATTTTTTTCTTCTATATAACCAAAATGGATGATCCTTGGGCCCACATCTGAAGTCACAATCAGTTCAATCTTATCGTTTGATAAACGAAAGCAATTCTGCCATGCGCCGTAGTTAATTTTTTCCATGTTCGATCTCTTTCTTTGATCTGAATTTGAGTATTTCAAAAATTATAAAGCAATAATAATTTATTATTACGAAAACTTTACCAATAATTCTCATTTTGGATAGATTGATGTCAAATTCACCATTAGCATCGATAAAGAATCAAAAAAAGCGATTGTATTTCGTATAGAAAGGAGGAGTTAAGCGAAAAGCCCGCTGCAACGGGCTTTCCCTGGATTTCCCTACAATTTACTAGTGGTTGTAGGTGGAAATTATATAAATAATTTCGTATAAAAATTCTACATGAAAACAAAGGACGTGTCAAGATAAATTGTAGCATTTTTAATTTCTCCTGATTTCGTGTATAAATAGGAACATTAAGAATAGACGGAAACAATTGGTGATAT
>P_1C_Sed_3_UnCtyDRAFT_1000115_pt1 | contig 15282 bp, 14 predicted proteins | sample Pon1CUnioCityCA_FD_10233 | JGI IMG/M metagenome (IMG submission 10233) | reverse complement strand
CGGCCCAGGAGCTTGTCAATATTTAATTCTTCTGTCAAAGCCCGCGAAATTTCCAAAAGAAAATCCCGCTGGCGAACGCGGATGTCAGGTAACATGGACTAATTTTAGCTTAGTTTTGTAACAGGGATATAAGAATTTTTTGGCAAGATAGTGAATAGTGAGTTGGTATTAGGAATTTGGTATTGGGTAATCAGGACGGGTCAGTCAGTCAATTAGGATGGATAAATTAAGCGACAATCCTGTAATTTATTGAGGATCCCTAGTGCTCTCAGGGTGACCCATTTATTGGGTTGTTTCTTTTTCCCAAAATCAACCCAGGTTTTTCCTGTGTACTCATATTCAAGAAGCCAGCGCCCTTGCGAGTCTTGTTTGCCCTTGATGATGTTAGCAGCATTTGTTAGGCGGGGATCTCCACTGTATCCTAACCGGACCAGTGCTTCAACAATTTGAAGAATATCCGTGACATAAAAAACCGGAAAACCAAACTTCCACCAATTTCCGCTGGGCTTATCGTTCCAGCCTGAGGGATAGGCGGCTGTGGCTGGGTCAACGCTGAAGAGAAAATCTACGCCGAGATTGACAGCCTTCTTTATTTGAGGTGTCCACTGCTCCTCGGGAAGTTTGCTGAAAGCCAGCATTACCTTTGCCGCTCCCCACGCACAGGGCTGTTTGTTGTTTGATCCACACCTGAACCCAGGTCCACATTTTCCAGAATAATAGCGGATGGGCGTGGACTTATCACCCATTGGGGCCACGCCGTCCCCGGTCAGGCTGCGCGCCATCCAATCGAAAGCCTGCTCCAATCGCTGATCTTTATATTCAAGGTCCAGAAGGGCTCCGCAAAGATTGCCCTGTAAGCAGTCCATGGTGCTGCCTGGTGTACCGGAGGCACTGAATTGCCCATATTCGGTGATGGCATGGTCAAGAAGATACCGGCATGCTTTGAAAATACGCCCATCCTGGTTGACTGATGCTCCTAATTGTGCCAGCATGATGATTGACCAAACCGTGCTGCGGTATTTCGGTAAGTAACCTGGTCCCGGTTGAACCCAATAGCCTTCATCTTCCATTTCTTTTAATATGAGGGATATTGGGCCAGCTTGATGGGCTTTTTTCCTGGCTTTGATCAATGCCTGGTCATCTTCTGGCAGGGTTAAAATATCTCTCAACGCGAGATACCGCACCGCAGGATCATCTTCTTCTAAGAGCCAAGTCAGTAAATCATCGTTCTTTTGACTTTGGTCACTCATCATTCATTCCTTGCATAAAAATATTTACCAAAGCATGGCCACCCCCAGAATTTCGGGATGGCTGAATTTCATAGATTTACCCCATGATATAAAATTTTCTACCGGAATGCAAATGCTTTTTCTGCCAGGGTAATTCCCTCTTCCAGGATCATCAATGCTTCATCGACCTCGCTCTTCGTCGTTGAGAGGGGCGGTGAAATTCTAATGACGCTCTGGCCGCATCCCAGGGTCAGCAGGCCGCGCTCAAATGCCAGGTCGATAATCTTATCTCGCAAATCAACGGCAGGTTCTTTAGTTTCACGATCCTGAACAAACTCAACGCCGATCATCAAGCCGATCCCCCGCACATCACCGATACTTGGATGGCGAGCCATTATCTCTGACAGCGCATCAAGGGTATATTCACCGATATCTTGTGCATTTTGCATATATTGATTTTGTATCAAATCAATGGTCGCCAGTGAAGCAGCGCACGAGATTGGATTGCCGCCGTATGTGTTGCCATGGGAGCCCTTTGGCCAGCTCATGACATCTTTCCGGGTGATCATGGCGCCCAGGGGCATGCCTGAAGCAATCCCCTTAGCACTGGTGATGATATCTGGCTCCACCCCGAAATTTTCGATTGCCCACCATTTACCGGTTCGACCCATACCCGATTGGACCTCATCTGCAATCAGAAGAATGCCGTATTTATCACATAAATCCCGTAATGCAGGGAAGAAATCTGGCGGGGGAAGGATATATCCTCCCTCTCCCTGAATGGGTTCAATCAGGATACCAGCGAGTTCGTCAGCAGGGAGGATGCGATTTAAGATTTCTTCTTCAATGTAGCGTACAACCGCCTCGCCGTGCCCTTCACCATTGCGCCGAACCAGTATTGGACGATAAGGATCAGGAAAAGGCACATGCACCACACCGTTCATCAAAGGGAAGAAACGCTCTTTGTAGTACGGTTTACTGGCTGTGAAGGACACCGCACCCATTGTACGTCCGTGGAAAGCGCCCAGGAAACCGATAAATTGCGAACGTCTTGTATGATGTCTTGCCAGCTTTATCGCTGCTTCAACGCTCTCCGTGCCCGAATTTGTCATAAATGAGGCAGCAGGACTCTCAAAAGGTGCAATCTCATTTAATTTTTCTCCCAGTTTTACCCAGGCTTCATGGTAGAAATCAGATGAAATATGGATAAACTTCCCTGCTTGATCCTGTATCGCTTTTACAACCTCAGGGTGGCTGTGCCCGGTCGAGACGACAGCAATGCCAGCAGCAAAATCGAGAAAGCGATTTCCATCGACATCCCAGACTTCTGTGCCTTCACCATGATTCATAACAAAAGGATAACCACGGGGATAGGATTTTGAAATGACATTCTGGTCTCTCTCGATGATTTCTTGAGCCTTTGGCCCTGGTAAATTGAATGGTTTCATTTATGAGATCTCCCTCATTTTGGATTAGTTTGGAAGATTATATCACTTGATACGATAGTGGTGAATAGAGAATGGTGAATTGGGAATGGTGAATAAAGAATGGTGAGTTGGGAGTGGTGAATAGGGATAGCGAATCGTTCTGAATTTTGTTTACAGGATTTATTTAAAATCGGAGGTATGGGATGGTCTTTCAAGAATTTTGCTAAAATTAACACAGATTATTTCAGATATTGATTGAATCGCGGGCTAGTGCCAAGGCACCATAAAGGCCGGTGTTGTCTCCAAGTTCTGCAGTGGTAATGATTAAGTCCTCCATATAATGCTTGGATAACACTGACTTTTGGATGGTTTTACGCATGGGTTCAAATATTAAGTCGCCTGCCCTGGAGACCCCGCCGCCAAAAATCACGATGGAAGGGTTAAAGATCATCAAGTAGTTTGCTACACCCAGGCCAAGATAGTAGCCTGCCCGTTGAAAAGCCTCGATCGCAAGTTCGTCGCCGTTCATCGCTGCCTGGCTGATCTCTTTTGTCTCAGGCTTTCCGGATAGGGAAGACCCACGTCCCTTTGAAATCTGTTCAACAAAATATGCTGCGATCGCCGTACCTGATGCCAATGCTTCAAGGTGTCCGGGTTGACCGCAGCTGCAAATTGGGCCATCGGGCAGGATGGTGACATGGCCTAATTCAGCCCCCAATCCATGTGCACCCACCAGGAGCTGGTCATTACAGATGATGCCTCCGCCAATTCCGGTACTGATAGTGAGATAAAGCAGGTCATGATGTCCCTCACCAACGCCGTAATGCCACTCGCCAAGTGCAGCCATGTTAGCATCGTTGCCCATAAATGCAGGGGCACCAATTTCATCCTCAATCCTTTGGGGGATTGGCATTTCTTCCCATTCCGGGAGGTTTGGGGCTTTTAAGATGATCCCCTTGTGTGGATCAATCGGACCTGGAACAGCGATGCCAACAGCATCAATGTTTTCCCCCGGAGGCACAGTTTCCTTAATCAAATTGATCAGGCGCTCCACGGAGGTTTCACCATCTGCATATGTGCGGATCCGCCTGTGTTTAATTGGTTCGGTTTCGTTTTTAGGAAATACGGCAACCCGCATGTGGGTGCCGCCAACGTCTAGGGCAATGGTCACAGTCATGTGGAGATTATAGCATGAAAGCGCTCTCCTCATAATTGGAAATTTTGGAAAGATTATCAATTTCTATTTTAAAAAGTTAAATTGGTTTGATTATGGCTGTTGCGCGCGTTGACGTTTGGCTTGAATCCTGCTATTATTTTCATATCATGCAAGATAAAAAACAAAACATTTTTTCCCGGATATGGGCTTATTTACGCCGGGAATCACAATGGTTCAGGCCAGGATTGGGATACAAACGCTGGCTGATTTTGGTGTTAATGGGAACAACCTTGTTAGGGATGGGTCTGACAATGTTTGTTCTTCATTTTTATCGGACAGCACCTGAAACCTGGTGGTTGCCCGCCCTTTCATACCTTTCTTTACGATTCCTTGACCGCCCCATTCGAGTGATCATTTTTGGCGGTTTGGGTGTCATTATGATCATCCTTGGCATCTGGCGCTCAAACAGGTCTCTTTTAAAACCCTTTGTGCCGCCAGGAAAATCAGTTATTGATGCTCTTGATACTTTCCGAAGACGTGATCGCGGCCCCGAATTGTTGTTTTAGGTGGTGGACATGGTCTGGCATCGCTGCTGCGGGGATTAAAGGAATATACCCACAACATCACGGCAATTGTGACAGTTGCTGATGATGGCGGATCATCTGGTGAACTGCGAAAACAGATGGGCGTTCTCCCACCCGGTGATATTCGAAATTGCCTGGCAGCTTTGAGCAATAATGAGGATTTATTATCCCAGGTTTTCCAGTATCGGTTTGCCAGCGGTGCAGGGCTGGAAGGGCACTCCCTGGGCAATTTATTTATCACAGCCCTGACAGAAATTACAGGAAGCTTTGAAGAGGCTGTGGCGGAATCCGGGCGTGTTTTAGCTGTTTATGGTCGAGTACTGCCGTCAACCTTGACGGATGTCCAGCTTTTAGCTGACCTGGAAACAACCGAAGGAAAAATCGCCCATGTTTCAGGAGAAACCCAAATTCGGGAGACTTCTGGAGCGGTAAAACGCCTGTGGTTAGACCCAGCCAATACCCCAGCATTTCCGCCAGCCGTATCAGCGATATTAAGTGCTGATCTTATTCTTATCGGACCTGGCAGCCTTTATTCGAGCTTGCTGCCGAACTTGCTAGTGCGGGACCTTGCGGATGCTGTTCGTGCCAGCCAGGCGATTAAATTCTTCATATGCAATGTTGCAACTGAGCAAGGTGAAACAGACCAGTTTACCTGCTATGATCATGTCAAATCTGTCGAATCTCATGTGGGTCCTAATCTTTTTGACCTTGTTATTTGTAATAATCATTTTGAGGGGCAACTGGGTAAGGGTGTTAATTGGGTTCAAATGGATCAAAACCTGCTCGATCACGCTTCGGTTTATTGTGCCGATCTGATCGACATCGCTTATCCATGGCGCCATGATTCCAAACGACTGGCCAAAACCGTGATGGATCTGTTCTATGAACGAACCGGTCCCTTACCGGAAAATAATTATTAGTTCATGGTAATTTGTGAGATTCAAAATTGTTGAATAATGGTAAAATTGATGAGAAAATAATCCAACTAAATAGGAGGCAAAAATGACAACACGTGTAGGTATTAACGGCTTCGGCCGAATTGGGCGCCAGGTCTTAAAAGCAATCAATGAGCGACATCCTGATGCACTTGAAGTTGTTGCGGTCAATGATCTTTTCGATGCTGAAATCAACGCATATCTTTTCAAATATGACTCCAACTATGGCATTTACGATGGCACTGTTGAGGTCAAAGAAGGCAATATTGTCGTTGATGGTAAAGAGATCAAGGTTATGTCAGAGCGGAATCCGGGGTCATTGCCCTGGTCGGACCTTGGTGTTGATATCGTCGTTGAATCAACCGGTGTTTTCCGAGACGGTAAGGGTACCGAATCCAAACCTGGTGCCAATGCGCACATCGTAGGCGGCGGTGCAAAAAAGGTCATCATCTCTGCACCTGCGAAAAATGAGGACCTGACCGTTGTTCTGGGTGTTAACGATGAACTTTATGACCCGGACAAACATCATATTGTTTCAAATGCATCCTGCACGACAAACTGTTTGGCACCCGCAGCCAAAGTTGTCCATGATAATTTCACAATCATGCGCGGTTTGATGACCACTATTCACTCATACACCAACGATCAGCGAATCCTTGACCTGGCACACAGCAAGAAACGTCGTGCTCGGGCTGCTGGGTTGAACATCATCCCCACGACCACGGGAGCTGCTAAAGCGGTTGCCCTGGTGATCCCTGATTTGAAGGGTAAATTTGACGGCTATGCATTGCGCGTCCCGACCCCCACAGTTTCCATTGTGGACTTTGTTGCACAGGTTGAAAAACCAACAACGGCAGAAGAACTGAATGCACTCTTCAAAGAAGCTTCTGAAGGGGCAATGAAGGGTATTCTGGCTTATTCCACCGACGACCTTGTTTCAATGGACCTCAAAGGAAATCCATACTCTTCAATCATTGATGCTGAACTGACAACAGTCATGGATGGCACATTTGTTAAGGTTGTGACCTGGTATGATAATGAATGGGGCTACTCATGCAGAACTGCTGACCTGGCAGCATTGATGGCAAAGTCACTCTAATATACATTGTTGGAGATTCAGTTAATAATATGCGTAATGTGCTGCTTTTTGTCACATTACGCATTTTTTGAAAGGAGCAGCATAAGAAATGTTTAATAAGAAGATGGTTACGGACCTTGATGTAAAGGGGAAGAAAGTACTTGTCCGGGTTGATTTTAATGTCCCCATTGAAAATGGGAAAGTTGGAGACGACACACGCATTCAGGCAGCGCTGCCAACAATTGAGTATTTACTGGAGAATGGTGCGGCAGTTATCCTTTGCTCACATCTTGGACGTCCAAAGGGAGAGTTTGATCCTCAATTAAGCCTGAAACCTGTTGCAGAATATCTCGACTCTTTGATGGATGCCCCTGTGAAATTTGCTGAGGATTGCATCGGGGAAAAGGCTCGAAAGGCTGCCGCTGATTTGGACTTCGGAGAAGTCCTGGTTTTGGAAAACACCCGGTTCCATGCAGGTGAGAAAAAGAACGACCCTGAAATGGCAAAAGAACTGGCATCCTTAGCTGATGTGTTTGTAAATGATGCCTTTGGAACTGCCCACCGCGCCCATGCATCAAATGTTGGTGTTGCTGATTACTTGCCGGCAGCAGCAGGCTTCCTGCTTGAAAAGGAAATTAAATACCTGGGTAATGCAATTGCAGAACCCGAGCGGCCGTTTGTGGCAATTCTTGGTGGAGCAAAGGTCAGCGATAAGATCGGTGTCATCGATAACCTGATAAAGAAATCAGACCGGATTTTAATTGGCGGTGGTATGGCAAACACATTTTTCAAAGCGCAGGGTTATGAAATGGCTGACTCCCTGGTCGAAGAAGATGTGCTTGATACCGCCAAAAATTTGCTCGACATAGCGGGCGGGAAGATCGTTCTTCCTGTTGACGTTGTAATTGCCGATGATTTTGCTGCTGATGCAAATCACAAAATAATGGATGTTGGGGATGTGCCGGCTGGCTGGCGGATTCTGGATATCGGTCCGAGGACTGTAGAAGCCTTCAGTGACATTATCAAACGCGCCGGAACCGTAGTATGGAACGGTCCGATGGGTGTGTTTGAGTTTGAAACCTTCGCCAAGGGAACCTTCGAAGTTGCAAAAGCCATTGCAGAAAGTGATGCCACCGGCATCGTTGGCGGCGGCGATTCTGCATCAGCCATAAAGAAATCCGGTTTGGATGATAAGATCACCCACATCTCAACCGGCGGCGGTGCTTCACTGGAAATGCTGGAGGGTAAAACACTGCCCGGATTAGCAGCTCTGGATGATAAATAATTAATCAGGTTTGACGAAAGTAATATGAATCGGATAGGCTGCCCGTTTTAACACAACAGGCAGCCTTTTCTATTTTTTCTCTTTTCATGGGGCTTTTATTTAATCTTCAAATTAAATTTTTAGATTTGATTATTATTGGACAATCATCAGACTGAAATTACTGGTAAAATCAAATTGATTGAAGGGTCATTATTTTACAAAACAAATTGAGAAAGGGTGATAAAATGCGAAAAATTTTTGTTGCTGGAAATTGGAAGATGAACAAAACCATTGCTGAGGCAAGTGATCTGATAGCGAAAATGCTGCCTGAGCTTGAGAAATTTGATGATGTCGATTTTGCTGTTGCCCCTTCTTACCTGGCAATCCCAGCGGTTGCTGGCATGTGCAAAGGAACGAGGATGCAAGTTGGTGCTCAGAACCTCTTTTGGGAAGAATCAGGCGCCTATACCGGTGAAGTCTCACCCCCGATGGTAGCTGAGGTTTGCGGTTTTGTGATCGTCGGCCATTCAGAGCGGCGGACATATTTTGGGGAAACCGACGAAACGGTCAACCACCGTTTGAAAGCTGGCCTTGCAGCTGGGCTGGATGTTATCGTTTGCGTTGGTGAAACACTGGAAGAGAATGAAGCTGGTCAAACTGAAGCGGTTGTCACCCGACAGGTAACTCAAGGTTTAGCAGGCATCACTGAAGAACAGGCAGCTCATATCACCATTGCTTATGAACCGGTTTGGGCAATTGGCACCGGGCGGACAGCAACCCCTGAAGACGCGAATAATGTCCATAAGAATTACATCCGACCATTACTCATTCAGCAATTTGGTGAAAAACGTGCCAATGCCATGCGAATTCAGTACGGCGGCTCGATCAAACCAAATAATGCGGCGGAACTCTTTGCCATGTCTGATATCGACGGCGGCCTTGTTGGCGGTGCAAGCCTTAAGGCAGACTCCTTTGTAGAAATCATCAAAGCTGCCTCACTGGTAACCATTGTTGAGGAGACCTCTCAAGAGGGATAAGTATTAGATAACTGATCAAATAACTTAATTATAAAGAGCGTAGAGATGTGGTAACTGACGTCTCTACGTTTATTTTAAAGCTGTGATGGTGATATAACAGATTGATGAAAACAGTGTCCAAATAAATTGATTTTACACTCCTGAAAATAAAAAAAATTTGCTAAACAGAAAATCATTCTTATATTGAAAACTATCTCAGATATGTCTATTGTTATTTGAATGCTTGAGGATTGTCTGATATTGTCAGGATTTAATAAAAAAAATTCACTTGAGTGGTACCCAACAGGAGGGTTATCAAATTAATTTTAATAAAAATAGCCATGGCAGATGGCAAATTTTAATATTTTTCTTGAATTTTTTTATTATTTTAGTATATACTATTCGTAACTTTACTGCTCCCATTGAATACGAAATTTTGAAAAATTAAATAATGGAGGTTACGATTGTGATGAACTCTGGTCTTATTAGGCGTTTGCCTTTAAAGGCACTGTTTCTTGCTCTCCTGCTGGCACTATTCCTGACGGGTGTTGCTCAAGCTGTAATCCAAAATCGCAAACTCAGCGGGGATATGGTTGAAGATGGTGATGTTTATCAATTTAAAATCAGTCCGGATGGGAAGTATATCGTTTTTCTGGCAGATGCAAGGACCGACGGCTGTTATGAATTGTTCAGTGTTCATACGATTGGAAGTGAAAGGGTCTTATTATCCAGTGGTCTTTCACCATTTGCTGGTGTGGTTAATTTCAATATTTCCTATGACAGCCGGTATGTTGTTTATTCTGTTGGATCTGGTGGAATTAATCCCAAACAATTATTCTCAGTTCCTATTAGTGGAGGGATGCCGGTGGAATTGTACGAGGCTGAGTCTGGGGACCCATATATAAGTAACATTAGGTTCTCACCAGACAGTTCTATGGTTCTGTTTCGTGATATTATTGAAGACCCCCATCGCGAATCGCTTTTAAGTGTCCCCATTGGCGGTGGTGAGACCCATACCATTTCTGCATCAGAAGATTGGTGTTATGTTGCCTACACAATTACACCGGACAGCCAATATGTGATCTACAACCAGAGTGAAGTCGGTTGTGATGATCAAGGTCTTTATCAAAAGGATTTGACTGGTGGCAGTCAAATTATCCTGGATGATTTTGTTAGGCAATTTAAGATTACACCCAATGGTGAATATATCATTTTTACACAAGAAACGGATGACGCTGAAAGTGAAATATTTTCAATTCCGATCGGCGGTGGGACTAAAGAAAAACTAAATGGGACGCTGCCGTCAAGTGCAAAGGTGTTTGATAATTTTGTTATAACCCCCGACAGTGCTTATGTGATTTATATGGCCGATGAAATGGTTCTTGGGATGAAAGGACTTTACCGGGCACCAGTAGATGGCAGTACAACCAGAATCAACCTGACACCATGGGGTGATGGGATTACTTCCTTCAAGATCTCACCTGACAGCCAATGGGTTGTCTATCGTGCAGATTTTCACGAGGTTGATAAATTTGATCTCTATTCAGTGCCTATCAGCGGCGGATTATGGAATAAGTTGTCTGAAGGTATGATTTCAGAAGGTGATGTTATTGAAAATCGTTACGAGATTGCGCCCAACAGTACCGGAGTCATTTTGATTGCTGATTATGTTACGGATAATAAGAATGAGCTATATGCGGTCAACATGACAGGCACCTGGGGTGTAAAGCTCAATGGTACTCTTCCTCTTGATGGTGATGTGATTGATTTTAGAATTTCCCATAACAGCCAGGGGGTGGTCTATCGAGCTGACCAGGGGGTTGATGAAGTTTATAACCTTTACCTTGTGCCAAGTGTTGGTGGAATAAGTCCCATCAGACTTAATCCTGACCTGGTCCCAGGCGGTGATGTTGGTCATCCGCTTTATTCATACCCGTTCGATATTACCCCAGATGACAAGGGGGTTGTCTATATAGCTGACCAGGAGGATGATGAAGTGGATGAATTGTTCATCACCTATGATTACCAAATGATATACCTACCGATGATTGTTAATTAGTAGATTTTAAGTCCCGAATTGCCGGTCTCCAGCATCACCCAATCCGGGTACGATATAAGCATCCTCGTTGAGATGATCATCGATTGCAGCAAGGTGGATGGGAACATCGGGATGGGCATCGTGGAGTCGTTTGATACCTTCGGGCGCTGCGATCAAACCAACAAACTTGATCCTTGAAACCCCCCAATTTTTAAGGATATTCACAGTAGCAACAGCAGATCCACCGGTTGCCAGCATGGGATCCAGGATAAGACAAACCGAGACAGTCGGTGCTATCGGTAGACGATTATAATAGGCAACGGGTTTCAATGTCTGTTCGTCTCGGTATAAACCGATATGCCAAACTTCGGCCGAGGGCATCAACTCCCAAACCCCTTCGACCATGCCAAGACCAGAGCGCAAGATAGGGACAGTCCAATTTTATCCTTCAAATCATCGCCCTGTGTTTTTGTTAACGGTGTTTCAATACTGACGGGTATGGTCTGTAAATCCATGGTCGCTTCGTAGGTGAGTAATGCCCCTAATTCACGGACAAGCTCCCTGAACTTTTTTGGTTTGGTTTTCTTATCTCGCAGTCGGGTTAATTTGTGCTTGACCAGGGGATGGGTGGATTCAAAGACGTTTTCCATCAATGACTGCCTTTCTGATGATCGGATACCGGTTTCGTTTGGTTGTTATCTAGTTTATCACCAGTTATTTTACCTTTGCAAGCGTAACGGCTGTAAATAAAAATCAGCAGTCCAGCAGCCCAGAGTAGGGTGGTGATCGTGATCATGGTATAAAATCGTGGCAAATTTCGCCACAATCGCAGGTACATTGCATATGCAAAACTGGTCCAGGAACCAAAATACAATAATGTAGATAGCCAGTAACCAAATCTCCATCCCTTCTTCTCAAGGGTTAACCAATTAAAACCTAGCCATGGCAGGACCGTGGTCAATAAATTAATAATCACTGCAAATGTCATCAACCATAATGATAATTCGATCCCATGTTCAATGAGCGTAATCGAACTGCCAAGCAGGTAGAGCATAAAAGCGAAGAGAGATAGTAATTCCGGGAACCTGATCCTTTTATCGTTCATTAAGTGATCTCTTTCTTGCAATCACCAGNAAACGGTGGGCAGTGGTTGTGAATTTTCCCTGGCGATCAATGATATTATGCAATTTTTTCAATCCTTCGGCATGGGTTTCAGGGTCAAAACCTTCAATTTGCCAGGGGATAGCTTTGAGGTAGTAGACGACAGCACCGATGTCAAGGAATGTGGTTTTAATTGCTGCTTTTTCTGCAACATCAACGATAAAATCAGCTTCGTATAGTCCACTCAATGTTGGCGCCAGACCCCAATTGATAAATTCAAAAGAAATTTCCCTCTGAAGGATTTGATTTAGTTCGAGGTTATTTAAGCCGCCGACTTGCTGGGTGATGAATCTGCCGCTGGGCTTCAAAATCCGGCTTACCTCAGCTGGTTCAAAATCATCATGGCGGTTGATTACAAGATCAAAATAATCATCTGTAAATGGAAGTGGAATATCTTTAGTCAAATTATGAATTTTGACGCCAAGTGGTTCCAAATTTTTAGCTGCAATGACCTGGTTGGGTGGATAGGATTCTGTAGCATGGGTATCTTCAGGGAGCGGACTTAAGGATGCCAGAAACTCACCGCCACCTGTGCCCATATCAAGCAGCGAGTGGATTCCTTTNATCGAATCGATGACTAGTTTGCGGTAATCCCATGGGGTGTCTTCCTGGATCATGCGGTTGTCCAACCAGCTAAAATCCCAGCCAGAGAAACTCGCCTCTTTTGCCTCATCAATTAATCTTCTAAAACCTTCAGGATTGACCAGTTTCATTTACTTTCTTTCTGCAATTTTTGGGGTTTGGTGATTGCGATTCCATTGGGATGGCCAGATAGCAGGAAAAAGCGCACCTAAACCGGTCCCAAATCCAAGAATGGCTAAAAGGACTGCAGCAATTGCTGCTGGAGGGAAAATTGGTGTTAGCAGAAAACCAAGCAAAGCAAGCAGGAACATCATGGCAGCAATTCCTCCTATGATGGCTGCTGTTCGCAAACCGCGTTTCTGTGAGGCAAGCCTTGGACCCTTGATTTGACCGGACTGGCCGTTGATGACCAGTACCTGCGGCTTACCGTCGTCATCCTTATAATGTGTGACATACATTGGTAAAAGAAATTGGGTCCAGTTCAGGTTGTGATACTCGCCTTTGATGGCAAAATTGCGGGTGTGCTGGGCGTCCGATGCCCTGGCACACACCTGGGCTAGCCTGCGATCAATTATCGGCTTTGCCAGAGCCCAGGCATCTTCCGGAGGGAAGTCCGGGGCTTCTAATAGCGCTGAATCAACCATTTTTGGGCTAAAACTTATGGCATTCTCCAACTGGTAACCGCCTGTCATTTGCTGGCGATTGTTATTCTCCTCCAGACCAGGAACAGTCACATTATCGACATGGGTCTCCAACTCTCCCAACCTTGATTCCCAATTGATCCGGTTTTCTACAATTTCCCGGGATCGCCACTGTCCATCCTGGTAATATTCTTTTGAGCTTTTTACCTGGTAATCGAACCCGGCTTCCATCTGCCAGCGACCCTTCACATCACTATCTACCAGCCAAAGGGGCCAAAATACCGCCTGTGTGCGCTGAATAAGGGTTTCAACATTGAAATCATCGGGTTTGAACCATACACCGGACGTAAAGTCAGAATAAATTAAACTTAGATTTTCTTTATTGATCTTGAACGGAAGCATTTGTTCAGGTTCAGCAGGCCTTAATCGAAGGGGTTGGGGTTCGAGCTGACCTGAACAGCAAAGGGGGCACAACATATGGATTTGCTCCTCATCCGCCAAAAAAGATCGATGACAGTGAGAACATCCAACTGGTTGGCGGTTTGTCCCCCAAAGGGTTTGGCCTTCTTCAATAATTTCCAGGGGTGTAACCTGTATTGCCATATTTTATTTTGCCTCCGATTGCCGGGCTTTATTATAAAGCCTGATGCTCAAATAAGCCCCGATCCCGAATAAAATAATCCCAAGTCCAATTGGGAAAATTCCAAAACCACCTAAGAGCAGCAATGGAATTCCTATCATTCCAAGGATCAACCCAGGTGTGAGAAGTCCAGCAATGGCCAACCATATTTTCCACCAAGCGACGGGTTTTTGCCCGGCAACAGCGCCAGTTTGACCATTAACCATGATTTGAAATGTTTGATCCTGAAACTTATAAGCAGCCAGGTAAACGGGAAGAAGGATATAACGCCAGGCTTCGTCAGCAAAGTCCGCTGTCATCGAGAAATTTCTCACATGCGAGGTTGGGATATCCCGGTAACAGGCTTCCTTCGCCTGTTCACGAATCGCATTTTTTCCAATTTCCCATGCATCTGTCAGTGTTGTTTCATAAGCCTGGGCTTGCCATCCCGCCAGGTAATCCGGGTGATATGCCGCGAGATCCTTCATTTGAAAATTAATAATCCGATTTAGAATCTTATGGCTGACTCGGCGGGACGAACTGCCGATAACCAGGAGGTCATCAAAGGTTAATGGCACGGTACCATCTTCCCAGCGCCATTCTATCTTTGTGCGAGTCTCCCAGCGCTTTTGTGACGCATTGTAATGGCGCTCGGTCTTTTGGTAACCTACCTGTGCCTTCCAGTGTGCTGTTATTCTTGCGTCAAATGTCCAAAAGGGAAGATAGATGCCTGAAAAACGACGAAGGACGCTGCTGACGGCAAGCTCCTCAGGGTGGAACCATCCCTGACCCAACCAGGTTTTTACCAGTTGGCGAGACTGCTCCAGGGTAATTTTGAAAGGGATCAGAAAGCGAGGTCGGAGAAATTCGTCCAAGCTGGTTGTCAGATTTACCTGGTTTGATGCACAGAACGGACAGCTGGTGCTGATTGCCCCTTCCGGCAGTGACAGCTGCCCTCCACAAGCCTCGCAATGCAGGACCTGTCGCTTGATTCCCCATCCCTTATCAGCCTGGGAAACAGTTTCAAGGGTGAATTCAAATTCATCCGCAATTCGCCCCACAACCTCCGCTTTTACTGGTGAAATATAACCGCAGTGTTCACAAGCAATCCCACCGGCTGCAACATCAAATGATGTAGCTGCACCGCAATTTGGGCAGGTATAAAGTCGGGTTTTTTCCTCATCTTTTTTCTCAGGGATGGGTGCGTAAACAACAACGCCCGGAACCCGGGATTCTACTTGCTCAAAAGAATCTAATGAAGGCCAAAAATTTTCATGGTTTTCAATCATAATCTAATACTTTCTAATGTCGTTCCTACAATTTTAATCGATACTTTTCTAATTATGATTATTCATTTCAGTTTATCGTATTAATGGATTTACGTCATCAGATTTTCTGAGGTTTATTTGCTGATTCAAATCCGTTAAAATCAATCTATGACTTATATCATTGATGGTCACAATTTGATACCAAAAATCCCTGGGATTGATTTATCTGATCCGGATGATGAGAGCCGATTGATAAAGGTCTTACAGCAATTCTGCCGATTAAG
>P_1C_Sed_3_UnCtyDRAFT_1000114_pt1 | contig 15375 bp, 12 predicted proteins | sample Pon1CUnioCityCA_FD_10233 | JGI IMG/M metagenome (IMG submission 10233) | reverse complement strand
TCGGCTTGCAAAGGATATGACCTCAGCAATCCATACCCACATCAGGGATTATCAACCGGATTCATTGGTCCTGATGGCTGCCAGCAGCACCCGGGGTCAGCAATTCCAGTCAAATTTGGAGAATATGACGATGGTACCGGTGGAAATAATCCCCAATACCACCTTCCTTTCAAACAGGTATGACCCATTTCCTAAAATCGGCAAACAGGAAAATATTCGCCAGGAAAGCTTTTATCGGGAGATGCGCCGTCACTTCAGACTGTTGATGGATGAAAATGGAAACCCCCTGGGCGGTCAGTGGAATTTTGACAAGCAAAACCGGAAGAAATTGCCCGATGATGTCGAGATTCCAGAGAGGATCCAATTTGAACCTGATTCGATCACAAATGAAGTGATTCAATCGCTTTCCAGGCGGTTTTCATGGTTCCGTGCGCCAGAAGATTTTAACCTGGCTGTAACCCATGAACAAGCCCAGGAGGCAGCAGAAGACTTTTTCCAGCATCGATTGATGGATTTTGGCACCTATGAAGATGCGATGACCCACCGTGGGGAGGTGCTGTTCCATTCCATGCTTTCTCCCTATCTAAACCTTGGGTTGCTGGACCCCCTGGAATTGGCAAAAAAGGCAGAGGAGGACTATTGTAAGGGTCGGGTTGAAATTAACAATGTGGAGGGCTTTATCCGCCAGTTGGTGGGATGGCGGGAGTACATGCACTGGCAGTACCAGCGGTTGATGCCTGAATTGGCTGATGAGAATTATTTCAATGCCCACAACCCCCTGCCTGAATTCTTCTGGACCGGTGAAACAGCGATGAACTGCCTCAGGCAGATCATCCATAGGGTACTGAAAGATGGTTATGCCCATCATATTGAGCGGTTGATGCTGGTTTCAAATTACTGCCTCCTGGCAGGGGTGGAACCAGGGGAGGTTCTGGATTGGTTTCAGTCCCTGTTCATCGATGCCTATGATTGGGTGATGGTCCCCAATGTGATGGGAATGGGCTTGTATGCGGACGGGGGCAGGGTGGGCACCAAGCCTTATATTTCTTCTGCCAATTACATCAACAAAATGGGGGATTACTGCCAGGATTGTTTTTATGATCATAAGAAAAGAACGGGAGAAAAGGCATGCCCATTTAATTTTCTGTACTGGCATTTTCTTCTTCAACATGAAGAACAATTACGGGAAAATTACCGAATGGCGCGCATGCTTTACAACCTCAAGTACCTGGATGATGATCAGCGGCGTGAGGTGCGAAAGTGTGCTGAAAGGCTTCAATCAGGGTATGATTCATAAACAGGTGGTATTTGTTCCTTATTGAAAATATCTGAAGGTTTAATATTTGGTTGAGTAAACAAGTTCCATCGGTTCTGTTTTGTTCTCAGTAATTTCTGGTCCTGAAGCCCCATGGAAGATTTGAAATGATCTATTTCAATTACAAATTGTTCTTCAAGGTCATTTATCTTTCCTTATTCAAATCAAGGGGCAACCATACTCGCCTGACGAAAAAGCGAATTATATTTCTGCTGGGCTTTTTCACCATTTTTATCCCGGGTCAGCTTATTAATGGATTTTTTTATTTGCTGGATTGGGTCTTCTTCCCTGGATTTCGGAAGGTAGATGTCATTGAGCCGGTTTTTATCCTTGGAAATCCCCGAACCGGTTCCACCCATCTTTTGAGAGTGCTTGCAAGGGATAAGGAAACCTTTGCCGCCCCAAAATTATGGGAGTTGGTGCTGGCCCCCTCCATTACTCAGCGGAAAATTGTCAGGGCTTTTGGGAAAATTGATCAAAGCCTTGGAAATCCGGTACNGAGATGGGTAAAAGNGTGGCAAAAACGACGCCTTAAGACAGAAGGTATCCACAACAAGCTCAGGCTTGCAGAACCGGACGAGGATGAGCTGTATTTTCTGTTCAACTTCTCGGCTATTCACTTTTTGTTCGCCTTTCCTTTTTGGGAGGCTTTTCAACCCTTTTTCTATTTTGATGAAATGGCTACCCCTACTGAGAAACGCCGTTTTATGAGATTTTACAAACGGTGTATGCAGCGCACCCTTTATGTCCATGGGACTCACAAGACATATCTCTCCAAATCCCCTGCACACAGCTGCAGGGTTCAAACCCTGAATGCGTTTTTCCCGGATGCAAAGCATATTTACACCACCCGAAATCCCCTGTCGGTTTTCCCCTCAACGGTCAGCTTGTTTTCCTTTTCCTGCGGCTTGTTTTCTGATCTGCTCGATCCCTATCCTTTTGGTGATCATATTCTTGAGATTACAAAAATCTTTTATAAGCAAACATTAAGCTTTTTAGAAGCTAATACAGCGGTTTGTACGATTGTACGGTTTGAGGATCATGTACATAACCTCGCCCGGACCGTTAAAAAGATCTATGCTGACCTGGGACTGGAAATNAGCCCCACATATGAACAGGCTTTACANATAGAGGTTCGCAAAGCCCAAAGCTATAACAGCCATCATCAGTACGACCTGGTAGAAATGGGTTATACGTCAGAACAAATCATCGCTGAATATCAGGATGTCTTCGACCGGTTCGGATTTGATCGTAGTGATCATGGGTAGGGGATTTTTTGATTGGATTTAATAGGTTATTGCAAGCGAAAACCAGTGGAGATTTACAGAATTGAGAGGAATAAGGAGAGAAAAATAGTATTTGAAAATACTTTTTTGCTGCGTAGAGACAATTATCTTGTTTTCTAAATGCCTGATGGTATAATTTTGTTCTGTACGGGGCGTGGCACAGCCCGGTAGTGCGCACGGTTCGGGTCCGTGAGGTCATCGGTTCAAATCCGATCGCCCCGACAATTTTCATAAAAAGGTCTTATTTATGATTTTCTTTTTCATAAGCAAGCCCTTTTTTTGTGTCAATAGTTTTTAATTTATTTTTTCAATTATGTAATATTTGTTCTGCCTATCTTATTTTTCAGTAATTAAGTTATTAAGAACGAAACATGAAACTCATGGAGCGTTTTTCCTTTTGTATATGATAATGACCTGAACTCATAAGTTGGACCAATCTTTAAGATAGTCCAACCGTTGATAACTGAGTAGGCTGAACCTAGTGAGAAGGACGCCCAACAAATTACTTAACCCAAAGGAGCAGAAAATGAAAATGTGTAGGTATATCATCGGACTTGCGCTTATGGTCATCACAGCAGGCTGCAATACGATGTCAGGAAATCTCGACCCAACTGCTGACCTCGAATGGCCCTGGAACACAGTCGCCCCAGAGAGTCAGGGCATTCGGTCGGATAACTTGACGCGAATGGTCAGACACATCGAAGAGAACAATCTGGCGATTCACAGCATCATCATATATAAGGATGGGACAATTCCGTTCGAGAAGTACTTTGACCCGTACAACAAGAGCTTTACACACAACTTGAAATCCACAAGCAAGGGCGTGATCTCCGCGCTGGTAGGCATAGCGGTGCGAGAAGGATACATCGAGAGTCTCGACGAGAGCGTTCACTCTTACTTCCCCGAGTACGAATTGAGCGATCCCAAGATATCGGAGATCACCATAAGGGATCTGCTCACGATGTCATCCGGATTAAGGTGGAATGAAAACGGTCTCAACAGCATGTACACATTCTTTGTCAGCAAACGAATTGTTCCGAGAGTTCTGAAGCTTCCTGTCGTGGCCGAGCCTGGATCAACGTTTAACTACAACACTGGTTTGACGCATCTCTTGTCGGCGATTATCTCGAGAGCCTCGGGAATGAGCACGCTGGAGTTCGCAGAGCAGTATCTATTCAGACCGCTTGACATAAACAATGTTCATTGGGACCAGGATAGGAACGGAGTTTATATCGGAGGATCGGAACTATTCATGACACCTCGTGCTATGACGAAGTTCGGCGTGATGTACCTACAGAATGGAATGTACTCGGGTCAGCAAGTTGTTCCCGTAGAGTGGATAAGAGAATCAACCACAACACAGATTGAAGGATCGTTCCATGGGGCCAGGGTGCAATATGGTTACCTCTGGTGGCTCGAAGTCGGGAATCAGCTTTTCACCTATCTCGATGATGAGAACGCATTCCTCGCGATGGGAACCCATGGCCAGAGAATTTTCATTCATCCGGATCTCAACATGGTTGTTGTGATCACTGCGGATCAGGAGGATGAGTCCCAGTGCGATATCCTGATCCGGGACTTCATTTTGCCGGCCCTTTAAGGTGTCCGGCCTGGCCCCAATAGAACCCTACGTAGATAGCACACCGGAACCGACACCCCGCACAAGGGGCGCAGAGGTACCCAGCAGGTCTTACTGGTTTTGGATTTATAGTTATTTCTTTCGCATCGATGAGCTATCGTACCCTCGAGAATATCCGAAACCCATATAGAAAAGTATGACGTATATTCAGACTGCCATCAAGGATTGTGGTTTATCTCTTGGATAAACAAGTCAGCAATGCAGCCTTTAACTGAATTACAATCGTTCGTAGCAATTGAGGTCGACAGGCAAATCCCTCCGCCCTGAAACGAATTAAAATCCGCGAAGGGGATGGGAATGTAGTGAAACTCGCGAAGGGAGATGACTGGAGACATCTCTGGAAACAGGGATGTTTTTTGCTCCTAGGGAGGGCTGCGCTAAGCTCATCGCTTTCCTAGGCTGACGCTTCAGGACAGGCAAATCCGATCGCCTGGAAATCAGTGGAAATCTCAAAGGGAGAAGACACAACGGTAAACTTCCGGAGCTTCCAAAAAAATACCCTCCCAATATCAACGATTTCTTAAGCTTTCCTTATAAAGTAAAAAGGATCTACAAATGGGTTTTTCAGATCAGGAGGAAAATTGAGACTTAAAGCTGGCAAAAATGGTATTAGGCTTCACAAGTTGACTTTTTGTGAATTGGGCTTTGAATTTTATTAAGGATTATGCTAAATTATGGGAAAGATAATTATTTCTATTGTTTTTTCCCAAAGCAATCATTCATTGCAGTCTGAAATCTCAAAAGGGTATCCCGAATATTAGTGGAACCGTTTAATAGTTGATCTCCGGATGGAGGTCAGAGGAGTTGTACCATGAATCACAAGCTTGTGTATACAGCTAGCGCAATTGTCCTGTTTCTTTTTGGATTCCTGTTTCTGATAGCACCAGTTCCTGGTTTGAGGCTCTATGGATATGATGTCAGCGCAGCAGATTTAGCACCAACAATTGCCCGATATTGGGGTTCGGCATTTATTGGTGTTGCTTTCATTCTCTGGTTGGCACGATTTGAACAGGCAGATTCCATTGGTGTTAGAGCAATCAATTACGGTGGATTTGCGATGAGTTTATCCGGCCTATTTGTTTCTGTGTTGGATGTGATTGGTGGCGGTCCAAATGCATTGATTTGGTTAACCGTTGCTCTCTATGCTGTTTTTAGTGTTTTATACGGATTGCTTCTGGTATTAAAGTAAATAAACTGATCCTCTTCATGCCTTGACTTTCTGCTAATTTTAACCTCGCAAGGGTGATGGATACGCGCCATTTTTTAATATTAAGTTGTCTTTCAGGATCTTTTAGGTATTTAGACGGTGAATAAATAGAATTATCCGTTCATGAAAATAACTTCACTTAGAAATATATTACGAGCTGGCAGGAAAAAATAACCAAGACTCCGACAGTATGGAGAATATTTTTGCCGGAGTGGAACGTCATGGATTCTGACAAAAAAGAAAACACCTAACTCAATCATGGTAAAGGATTTATAATTATTCATCATGCATGAAACAGCATCAATTTCTGAAATTCGTTCTGCAATCACGGATGAGATCTTCTTTGCCCTTGGTCTTAATCGGCGGGGGATCTTGCGGCGAGGATTTGGGTGGCTTTTTTCGCTCCCAGCCGGGATCTTTGCCCGATTCATGGCAGAGGTGGATCGGAAAGTGGCTGAAGCCGGTCCCCCAGCCGGTTGTCAGGTGATGCTTGACCTATTAGGGGTTGAGGTTGGTGTTCGTGGTAGATCAAACATTCCTCTGGAAGGGCCGGTAATCGTCCTGGCTAATCATCCCGGTGCATATGATTCAATGGCCATCGGCAGCCTGGTCCCACGTAGTGATTTGAAAGCTATTGTTTCGAAGACACGTTTATACCAGGTGCTGCCAAACATCCATCCCAAACTGTTCTATGCCAGCAATGAACAAAATGAAAGCATGTTGGCATTAAGGGGCGCAGTGAATTACCTTAAAGCAGGCGGTATTCTGCTTCAGTTTGGCTCAGGGTTGATCGAGCCTGACCCTGCTTTTCAGCCGGTAGGGGATGGGGTTTTTGAGAAATGGTCCCCCAGCCTTGAGATATTATTCAGAAAAGCGCCGGATACCTATGTTGTTCCCACAATTGCCAGCGGCGTCCTGTTGGAACGATTTCTCACACACCCGCTGACAAAGCTCCGCCGTGACCCGATGGATCAACGCCGCCTGGCAGAGTTCAGACAGGTCATCCGCCAGCTCCTATTTCCGAAATCGGTTGATGTCAGACCACAGATTAGTTTTGGCACACCTTTCAGGCTTGCTGATCTTGAAACCGGGCCTTCATCCAGGCATTTGATGCCGATGGTTATCAAGCGTATGAAACAGCATCTTGAGGAGCATCTGAAATGGGTCAATCAAATTAGTTAATAACCAATATTAAGCTTTTACCAAAAGTTTAGGATCTAAATTAATTGGTACGAGCGGCTTGAAAACCAATTCAACGGGTGGTGGAAAAATTGGGAATCATATGCCAGAGGATGATCGTAATTCTGTTTTTCCCTCATTAATATCTTTATTCCAAAAATTGCGGATTCTTTATAATTTGAGTTGAGTTCAATTTTAATTTGTCATTATTAAATTTGATTACTCACTTGTTAAATACAAGGTTGTCTGAGATAACTCACATCCACTGAATAATATTTTTGGCATGGTTAATCTGCTGAAATGAATAACCCCTGAAGAATTTTAGCAACAATGTCTACGTACTGCCCGAGATGTAATTCTCCATCTGTTTGATGGTGAAGTCCTTGCTCTCCAGGATGGTCTTGATCACATCTCCGATGGAAACCATCCCGATGGGTTTATTATTCTCGACCACTGGCAGGTGGCGGATCCGTTTTTCCGTCATTAAGATCATACATTGCTGAATTCTATCCCCGGGTGTAACGGTGATGACATTTTTAGTCATCATCTCTGAGACAGGGCGAAATAAGGGGCATTCCCCTTTTTCAACAATTTTCCGAACGAAATCTCGCTCAGAAATGATCCCGGCAATTGATTCCCCATCCAGAACCAATAGCGAGCCAATGTCTTCTTCAGCCATTTGGTGCAGGACATCAATTAATTTTGTGTCAGGAGTGACAAAATGAAGTTCCGTTCCTTTTTCTTTTAAGATATTTTGGACAGTGGTGGGCAAGATCTTATTCCTTTCGATAAAATATTTGTGAACCTGGTCACTGCGATGTTATTTTTGGTGGATCAATGGATTTGTATGTTATGGCTAATTTTACACCAAAATTTCAATTTATAAAATAAAGTGAGCAATTTGGTTTTTTGCTTAGTTATTTTTAATCTTATATTTTTTTGATTTGTTTATTGAATAAATTGATGGCACTTTCTAATTTATTAACTTGAATATCTATTTGGGAGATGGGTAAAACGTAGCCCTATTTGCTGAAAATTTCGGGATCGGGGGAATTGAAGAAAAGACGATCATTATGGGGGGTGGACCACCAGGTTGGTTTTCTTCTGGAGAAGTCAGAGGGGCTCAGGCTCTCCAAGATTGAAAGATTGAATATTGTCAGTTAGATTTGTCGGTTGGCTCTTGAGTACCTGGGATACGGAAGCCCGCAGGGTTTCTGTAATGGTTTGGCTGGCCAGGGTTTGATCGACCAGGCATCACCACCCCCTTAACAGCCCCATTCCTGCCAGCAGGTTATATGATTTCTTCATAATTGGAGTCTCAAGATATGATCATATATAATATTGTTATCAACATAAGGAGGTAACCAATGGAACTTAAAATAATTGAACAACCTGAGATGATCCTGTCAGGCATTGTCGACAGCGGTGCACATGTCAGCCAAATTAATATCGCCGGACTTTGGGAGCGGTTTATTGACCAAAGCGACCAAATCCCAAACCAGGTCGATAAGGATAAGGGTTACGAACTTCATATTGAGGAAGATCGCTCTCCAAGGAAGCATTTTATCCTTATTGGTGTTGAAGTTGATAGGGTTGAGCAAGAGCCGATTGAGATCTTCACCAAGGTGCTGCCGGCTGGCAATTATCTGAAATACACCCATAAATTTAGCGAAGGTGGTTATGCCCAGGCTTTTGAGTCCCTCTATGACTGGCTGGAAGACTCAGATTATGAACCAGCCTATGCCTTTGATGTCCAGTGCTACGATGAACGTTTTAATGGACCTGATGACCCTGAGTCAATCATAGAAATCCTGGTACCGGTAAAACAAAAAACCGACAGATAGGATCAAAGCTTCGACCCTCAGGATATTACAATACCAGAAATTTCCCTTGCGGAAGTCTGATAGCTGATTACTCATTTTAAGAATCATGAATCGAGGGTTTCATCCTGTGTTGGGTAGAATTAAATTATCAAGCAAAAATGATTTGATTTAAAAAATTNTTAGAGAGAGTGAAGTGAAAAAATGGCCAAGGATAAACTCGAAGATTATAAGAAGAAACGAGATTTCAACAAAACCTCTGAACCAGGGGATGAGGAAATCTCCTTTGATTGGGCGGAGGANGGAAAGCCAATTTTTGTGATCCAGAAGCATGATGCATCCAACCTCCATTACGATTTTCGGATCGAGGTGGACGGCGTGCTAAAATCATGGGCAGTGCCCAAAGGCCCGTCAACGGATCCAAGCGTCAAACGCCTGGCAGTCCCCACCGAGGATCATCCGCTGGGTTATGCGGATTTCGAGGGTGTCATTCCGGAAGATGAATACGGCGGCGGGACGGTGATGGTTTGGGATCGAGGGACCTACCGAAATTTGAAGGAGGAAGATCAAGAACAAGCACCTTCTTTGAGTGAACAGATTGAGGATGGGCATGCCACCATCTGGTTGGAGGGGGAAAAATTAAAAGGCGGTTACGCGCTGATCCGGACTGGAAAGGGTGACAAAGCACGTTGGCTGCTGATCAAGATGGATGATGACGAGGCGGATGCACGGCGCAACCCCACATCTACAGAACCGGATTCGGTGAAATCGGGTCGAAGTTTGGAGGATATCAGGGAAGAGGAAGGTGAGGATGATGACTGAGTTGATCGAAACACTTTCAGAAGAAGCCCAGGAGAAGGCTGAAAAGAAATCCATGCCGGATTGGTTGGATCCGATGCTGGCAAAACTGACCCACGACCATTTCACTGGTGATGACTGGATTTTTGAACGGAAATTGGATGGCGAACGAGTCCTTGCTTATGTATCGGATGAAGGGGATGTGACCCTATACTCCCGCAATCAAAAAAATCTCAATGACAGCTATCCCGAAATCCAGGAAGCCCTGGCTGAGCATGCGGAGCCAGGGTGCATTTTGGATGGTGAGGTGGTGGCCTTTGATGAAAAGGATATCAGTGATTTTCAGAAACTCCAGCCAAGGATGCACGCCTCAAGCCGGGAAGAGTCTCTGGAAAGTGACGTAGCCGTCTATTATTACCTGTTTGATATGCTTTATGTCAATGGACACGATATCACAGGCTGCAGCCTTCGGGATCGGAAAAAACTCCTGCGAGAGGCAGTAAAGTCGGAGGATCCGCTGCGTTTGGTGAAATACCGCAATGATGATGGGATCGAATTTTATAAAGAAGCCTGTCAAAAGGGATGGGAAGGGCTCATCGCCAAACATGAGGGNTCATCCTATGTACACAGCCGCTCTAGCAAGTGGCTGAAATTTAAATGCATCAAGCAGCAGGAATTTGTTATTGGGGGTTATACGGAGCCTCATGGAGAGCGGATTGGGTTTGGTGCTTTGCTGCTGGGTTTTTACAAAGATGGTGAATTGGTCTATGCCGGGAAGGTTGGGACCGGTTTTGATGACCAGACCTTGAAGGAGATGCGAGAAAAGTTGGAAAAAATAGAAAGCGACACTTCCCCCTATGATCGGGGTGAACCGGAAACTAAAGAAGTGCATTTTGTCTCGCCGAAACTGGTTTGTGAAGTTGCCTTTAGTGAGTGGACTGAGGATGATCGTCTGCGTCATCCCCGTTATAAAGGGCTGAGGCGCGATAAATCGCCGGAAGATGTCCATAAGGAAGAGCAGAGTCAGGCTGCTGAACTGGATAAGGAGAATGATGGATCATGAAGATAAATGGTCATGAGATAGATATTTCAGATCGCGACAAAATCTTTTTTCCCGAGGCGGACCTGACGAAGGGAGATCTGATCGATTACTATAAGGATATTGCCGAGGTGATGGTGCCTCATCTGAAGCGGTACCCTGTCAGTTTGCAGCGTTTTCCTGATGGGATCGAGGAAGCTGGTTGGTATGCAAAGGACGCCCAGGATTATTTCCCGGATTGGATCGAACGCGTGAACTTTCCAAAAAGAGAAGGTGGCAGTTTTAATGCTCCTGTGGTGGGCTCAAAAGCCGTCCTGGTTTACCTGGCTGACCAGGCTGCGATCACTTTTCACACCTACCTTTCCAGGGTTGAAGATCTCGAGCATCCAGATAAGATGGTCTATGATCTTGATCCGCCGGAGGGCACCGAGGATTTTGGGGCTGTCCGCTTTGCCGCGTTGAAACTTCATGATGCATTAACTGAATTGGATCTGACAGCTTATGTTCAAACAACCGGTTCCAAGGGCTTTCACGTGGTGATTCCCTTGGATCGAGAATGTGATTTTGATAAGGTGAGAAATTTTGCCAATGACCTTTCATTGCTTCTTGTTCGCCGTTATCCACAAAAATTGACCCTGGAACAGCGAAAAAAGAAACGCGGGGGTCGGATTTATATGGACACCTATCGCAATTCCTACGGTGCCACTTCTGTTGCACCTTATTCCGTACGTGCTCGCCCGGAGGCATCGATCGCGACCCCGGTGACATGGGATGAGCTCCAGGCTGGTGCAAACCCCAGGGATTGGACAATTGAGAATATTCAAAACAGGTTGGGTCAAAAAGAGGATCCCTGGAAAGGGATGATGCGCCATGCCCAGTCCCTTGAAAACCATCAGGAAACATTGAAAGAACTGCTGGATCATGAAGAACCAGCTGATGAAGAAAAATAAATTAATGAGAAACAAGCCGTTTGTGAGTCAACCTTAGCTTAAATAACAAAATGCGATGCATTGGGGCATCGCATTTCTCTAATAGAATAATGACTGTCTACTCAATGACTTCGACGGATTGAGCCTGGGGCCCTTTTTCGCCTTCTACCACTTCAAATTCAACTCGCTGACCTTCGCGAAGGGTTCGGAAACCCTCAGCATTGATCGCAGAGAAGTGTACGAAAACGTCTTTTTCTCCGCTGTCACGGGCGATAAAGCCATAGCCTTTTTCGCCATTGAACCACTTGACAACGCCAAGTTCTCGTTCTGCCATGCTTGGAAACCTCCTTTTAAAAATATTCCTACTTGACCTGCTAACGTACGTTCCAAACAAGAACAAAACGACTACTTCTTATCGAACTTCCGTTAACCTACATTCACATTTATACTATGGAATTTAATTGTCGTCAATAATATTTAACTTTTTATCATTTGCGTCTGTTTTAATTCGATAATTACCCATAGAGGGTTTAAGATTCATCATCCTGCCAATGTTCAGGCTCAGTTGTTGTGATTTGGGTTTGTTTTTTTGCCCTGGTAACTTTCCTGCCTTCCACAGCTTCAACGATGCCTGCCAATAAGAGCATGACAGCAAGGCTTTCATCAAGGTTGCCAATGAACGGCAGAACATCAGGGATGAGCTCAAAGACCCCAAGGGTGGGATTCAGGATATAAACACCACCGATAACGCCCAGTGTGTATACGAGCCACCTGGGAACACCTTGTTGGGAGAGCGGTCTGGAAATTGTTCGAACAAAGCCTGAAAGTTCGGTATTGTTTTGATCCTGTTGGGGGAGATTCTCTGTCATCGTCAGCTCCTGTATTTCTGAGGTTAATTTATTTTTACCATAATTATGTTGGGAGGGTGTGGTGTGGTTTTCACCTAACCAACTTTGAAATTACTCTCTATATCCTTATACAATAGCAAAATTAATCAATTGTCGTTCTTCAAGGAAACGCTGATTTTAAGGTTACTCATGGGAGAAGCTGTCAGCTGAAAGTTTGCTGATGAGGGCGTTTTTTGTTTAATTTAATAACTTAGTCAAATTTCGTGATGAGATCAGTGCTTCAATTTTTGATAAGCTCTACTTCTGTTCCCTCATCCACCACGCCTTTAGCGTGCCACCTTTTCCCAGGGGAAGGCACTTAAGGTTTTTTTGGGAGAAGCTGTTATTTGAAGGTTACTTGATGAAAGTAGATTTTTTTATCATTAGTCAAAGATCGTGATGAGATCAGCGCTTCATTTTTTGATAAGCGCTACTTCCGTTCCCTCATCCGTCACACCTTCGGCGTGCCATCTCCTCCCCGGAAAAGGCTTTCTAAACTCATTTCCACCTTCACTCAGTTTTAGGATGACTTCCAAAAAGTGGGCAGGTGTTTCCGATAGGTGGATAAGTAATCATCCAGGATCTTCTTTGCCACATCCATATCACGGATCACCGGGTCTAAGAGCAGTGCCTGGAGGGCTAAATCCCGATCGCCCTGGACAACCGAATCGACAGTCAGGTGGCTGACGGTGATTTCACGGCGAAGCAGCTCTGCGATCCCCGGCGGCATTTCACCAATCTTCACCCCATGAACACCCTGGTCATCGAGTATACCAGGAAGTTCAACAATCGCGTCCTCAGGTAGATTTCGGATATATCCCCGGTTAGGTAAATTCACTGCCTCCCAAAGCAGCCCGGCATCATTGAGGATGCTTTCGATGACTTCTAGCGCACCTTCGCTGAAGTCAGGGATAAATCTTTCCGGATTTTGCCGATCATTAATCGCTTGAAGCAGATCATCCCAACCCTGATCGCGGGCATGGCTGCGCTGATCCCACTCATAGAGCTCCAGGTCGTATTTCATCCAGGGTTTGGTCACAGGGTCGCTGACCCAGGGGAGGTATTCGCAAAGATGTTCATCACCCGGGATGGGAAACAAACCAAAGGCGTCAAATACACGCCTGGTGAGGGGTTCAAAATCCTCCGGTAAAGACATCCAGCGTTTTCGGAAAAGCGGATACAGATTTACCATTGTTTCTCTATCCTCTAATCTCACCATCCAGGTGAAATGGTTGACCCCGGCCGCTGTGATTTTGACTTTTTCCAACGCCTGTAATGAGGCTGATTTCATCCCTGAAGCATATTTTTGGCTGGCGTGGGTGCTGGTGAAATTTTCAGGGATGCTCAACCCCAAATCCTCCGCCAGGGCTTTTCCCACCATGGCATAGCCGGCACCTAACTGGTGGCATAAACCGACAACTTTTATATCGCTGCAGCGATGCACAGCCGCGCAAATCCTCTGCATGGGGTTGGTAAAATTGATCAGCAGGGCATCGGGGCATTGCTTTACCATTTCAGCGACGATTTCAAGCACCGGGGTGATGTTTCGGGCAGCGTGGGCAAAGCCGCCCGGTCCGCTGTTCTCAGCATAGGGTTGACGTACGCCGTATTTTAGGGGAATGCGATAATCCGATTCCCACAACCCCTCCCGGGGTCCGACCTCGATGGCGTTAATGACAAATTGGGCATCCTGTAATCCATCCCGGAGATGGGTTTGATAACGGATCTGAAAATTTGCCTCCCAGACCTGATTCAGCCAGCTCACTAGAGCGTGCATGATTTTCAGGTGATCTTCATTTTTATCGACCAGGAGTAGCTCACTGCCGCGCAGGGTGTCGCTTCGTATAAGGGACACAAGGGTTGTCAAGCCAAAAGAATAGCTGCCTGCACCAATACAAACAATTTTTGCTGGTTTGGACACGATTACACCTTTTCTTATATTGGGATTGGTTTAAGATACGCATCAATGGATCTGGCAGCCTTTCTCCCAGCCCCCATGGCTAAAATAACCGTTGCGGTGCCCGTGACGATATCTCCGCCAGCAAATACACCCGGGATGCTGGTCGAAAGGTCTTCATCATTCACGATGATGTTCCCCCAGCGGCTGAATGCTAGGTCCTTGGTAGTCTGCTGGAGGATGGGATTCGGACCGTTTCCGATGGCGACCACCACGAGGTCAACTGGCATATCATATTCCGACCCTTTAATTGGGATAGGGCGACGCCTGCCAGAGGCATCTTCTTCACCAAGTTCCATTTTGATCAAACGCATTTTTTTAACCCGATCCTGCGCATTCCCGAGATAAGCAACAGGGTTATTGAGAAAGTGAAATTCAACACCTTCCTCCCAGGCATGTTTGATCTCTTCCTTGCGGGCGGGCATTTCCTTTTCTGTCCGGCGGTAAATAATGCTTGCCTTTCCAGCGCCCATTCGGAGGGCAATTCGAACGGAATCCAGGGCAGTGTTACCACCCCCGACTACCGCAACATGTTTTCCGTGGCAGTCGATCATCGGTGTATCGTAATAAGGGAATTTATTGGCTTTCATCAGGTTGACCCGGGTCAGAAATTCACTTGAGGAGTAAACCCCAACAAGATTCTCACCCGGTATGTTCATGAAATAAGGGAGACCGGCACCAACCCCAATGAAGACGGCGTCAAATCCCTGTTCTTCCAACAATTCATTGAACATGATTGTTTTCCCAATTATAGTATTTGGTTTAAAGCGGACTCCCATCTCAGATAGGGCAGTGACTTCTTCATGGACAATTTCCTTAGGCAGTCGAAATTGTGGGATACCGTAGATCAGAACGCCCCCAAATGTATGGAAGGCTTCAAATATTGTCACCTGGTATCCCATACGGATGAGGTCGCCTGCACAGGCTAGACCTGAAGGACCTGATCCAATCACTGCCACCTTTTTGTCGGATTTGTTGTTGACAACTTTTTTGATGGCGATTTTTTCTCCAAATTTTCGTTCGTAGTCTGTTACGAATCGGGCGAGGGCACCAATTGAGATGGGGTCACCCCGTTTGGCGAGGATGCAGGCACCTTCGCATTGGTTTTCCTGCGGGCATACCCGGCTGCAAACTGCCGCCAGGACATTGTCTTCTTTAATGATCCTCGAGGCAGTGATGTAATTCTCCAGGGTGATTTGGCGAATAAAATCTGGGATTTTTACATTCACCGGACAACAACTGACACAGCGTGGATTTTTGCACATCAGGCATCGTTCTGCTTCAAGCTGCACCTGGTCCTCTCCAAAGCCAGGATCAAC
>P_1C_Sed_3_UnCtyDRAFT_1000112_pt1 | contig 15457 bp, 9 predicted proteins | sample Pon1CUnioCityCA_FD_10233 | JGI IMG/M metagenome (IMG submission 10233) | reverse complement strand
GCGACGATGGACGACCCGTTCAGGTAACCGGGTGCCATTGGTCTTATTGGTTTCGATTTTCTTCCTGGGTGGGTGGCGCCTCTCAACCCTGGAATCATCAAAAACACCCATCCGAGCCGAATATTTTAATAACAGAGGGACCGTTCAAATTACGGGCCTGGTAATCCAACCGCCGGATATTCGGGATTCACACACAAACCTGACGATAGAGGTCGAATCCTTAACCCCTTTGGATGGGCTGCCAGATAATTTTGAGCCTGGTGCTGTATCTGGCAAAGTGCTCCTTCAAGTTTCATCACTCAGAGATTGGGCTTATGGTGATCTATTACAGGTGGTGGGAAAACTATCTGAGCCCTACGAGGGTGGTGACTTTTCTTACAGGGATTACTTGGCCAACAAGGACATTTATTCGACAATGTCCTATGCTCGTGTGGAATGGGTTGAACCTGGTCACGGAAAGCCTGTCCGGACGTTTATCTATAATCTGCGGCAAAATAGCTATGATACCCTCCATAAGATTTTCCCATCACCAGAAGCTGATTTGCTGTCAGGGATTCTTTTAGGCAGGGACCAGGGCATCTCCAAAGATTTACAAAATGCTTTCCAATTGACAGGTATGACCCATATCATCGCAATTTCAGGATTTAACATCACAATTCTCGCAGGGGTCTTCTCAAATATTTTCACACGCTTCCTGGGGCATCGAACGGTGCTCTTGCTGCTGTCATTGCTATTGCTGGTTATACCCTTATGGTTGGGGCTGATGCTGCGGTAGTCAGGGCTGCAATTATTGGAACGCTGGGTGTTCTAGGGAGTCTGTTTGGCAGACGCCAAAATGGTCTCAACAGTCTTGGTATCGCGGTGATGGGGATGTTGTTGTTTGATCCCCGATTTCTATGGGATATTGGTTTTCAATTGTCAGTGGCAGCGACACTGGGATTAATCCTTTATACCCAGCCCATGGAAAGGTATTTCATCAAGGCTGCCTCCAGATGGGTTCCGGAAGAGAAGGCAAAATCCTGGGTGGGCGTCTTCAGCGAAATATTTTTAATAACACTTGCAGCCCAGGTAATGACACTTCCAATCATGGCTTATCATTTTGGTGAGATTTCGTGGTTGGCTTTGATTGCCAATCCTTTAATTTTGCCGCCACAATCTCTGGTGATGATCCTGGGAGGATTGGCCTTGTTAGTAGGCCTGGCAGCACCTGGGTTAGGAATTTTTATGGCGATGTTGGCGCTGCCTTTTACCCGGTACACCATCCGGATGGTGTACCTTGTTTCAAGATTCCCCGGTGCTGAATTAACACTTCCGAAGTTTCATATTCTGTGGCTGGCGCTGTTTTACGGGTTGTTGTTCATCGTCACACTTCTGCCGAAGGAAGAACGAAGAGGGTTGTTCAGCAAGGTTTTATCGCCAGGAACAGCATTATTGATTCTTGCTGGCGGCGCTTTTTTTATTTGGAACATCCTCCTGACGGGCCCTGATGGAAATTTGCATCTGCTGTTAATTGACGGTGAAGGGACCCTCTTGATCCAGACGCCTGACGGAAAAACTGTATTAATTGGCGGAGGTACAAGTCCTTCTCATCTCAACCAGGTGTTGGGAGAGATACTGCCAATAGGCGATAACAACCTGGATGCCTTGATAATCGCCAACACAGCAAGAGAGGATATTAATGCTTTAACCGGGTCACTTCATAAGTATCTACCAGCAATGGTTTTAACAGGCATTCCCCCGGATGCAAACCAAACAACCGGGAGGGTTTTTGGGATGTTGGATGATCATAAGGTGCCGGTCACTAACCTTGAAAAAGGACAAAGATTGGGACTTGGTGATGGGATAGAATTGGAGACCTTATTATTGGAAGAGCGCGGCGCTGTCCTCTGGCTGAGCTGGGAAAATTTCAGCGCCCTGCTGCCCATTGGAAATATTTCAATAACGCAGATGGATCCGCCTTCTGATGTGGATGTCCTGTTATTACCGGACAATTTACAAGCTGATGATTTACCAATGGAGGTTGTCAATCAGTGGTTTCCTTCCCTTATTTTGATCCCGATGGAAGAATCGGATCTGCCTTTCCAGGGTCAGCATGAGATATTGTCTGTTCTGCAGGATTACCCGGTTGTGACAACCCTTGACCATGCTTTAGTAAGGATATCGACGGATGGACAGCATTTATGGGTTACAGGTGATTGATAATAATTTTTGTAAAAGCTTCTAAAAGCTTGTTTGGGTTTGATTAATCCCATACAATTTATAAGTAAGGTATGGAATTATTTCTGTACTAAATTGATTCAGAAAGAGAGGAACCAATCAGATGATCAGCAGATTACCGGATCCTTATATCATTTCAAAAAATATTCAACAAGCAAAACAATTTGGTGGTGCCATTGTCGCCTTAGAATCTACCGTGATTACCCATGGTTTGCCCAAACCTGAAAATCTTGAACTTGCCAGAGAGATGGAGGGAATCGTCCGCAAGAATGGCGCTACACCCGCTACAATTGCCATCCTCAACGGGAAAATCCATGTTGGGTTGTCTGAAGATGAGTTGGAAGATCTGGCACTCCGGGAGGACGCCAGGAAGATCAGTTTGCGAGATTTTGGGATTGCCCTTGCAGGTGGATTAAGTGGTGGGACAACGGTGGCAAGCACCCTGTTTGTCTCAGACCTGGTGGGTATCAATGTTTTTGCAACAGGGGGTATTGGCGGCGTGCATCGTGGGAATTTNATAGATGTTTCCGCTGATTTGACCCAACTGGGTAAGTCACCCGTTGTGGTGGTTTGTTCTGGTGCCAAGGCAATCCTGGATTTGCCAGCAACCAGGGAAGTGCTGGAAACCAGGGGTGTACCGGTGGTTGGATACCAGACTGATGAATTTCCTGCTTTTTATACCCGCAGCAGTGGATTGGGGGTCGATGTTCGGGCGGACACACCTGAGGAGGTGGGAAAGATTGCCCTCGAAACCTGGGAGGCGGGCATTAACACAGCTGTTTTACTGGTAGTCCCACCCCCAATTGAAAGCAGTATGTCCCAGGCGGAGATGGAAATCGCCATTCAAGCAGCGCTGGCTGATGCTGAAAGGCTTCACATTCGGGGCTCTGCAATCACACCCTATTTGCTTACCAGGGTAAGTGAGCTGACAGAAGGCGAAAGTTTGGAAGCAAACCTTGCTTTGCTGAAAAATAATGCGAAAATTGCCGCAAAGGTCTCTACGGCAATCACTGGGATTAAAAAAGCAGGTCCTTTTTAGAGATGGTTCCTGGGGGATTTAAGGCGTCTCACTGAAACGCGGGGTTCGTGTTATTGTTGGGGTGCTGGTTATGGTTGGCGTTTGGGTTGGCTGCCGTGTATGGGTTGATGTGGGCGGCTGTGTTTGAGAGGGTGTTAAAGAGGGTGTGGGCGTATCAGTCGCTGTTAAGGTGATGGTGGGTGTGGGCGGTTCACCGGTCACTGTGAAATATCCGGAGACAAACCATTCAGACCCAACAAATATTTGAACTTCATAAAATCCAGGCAGCCATTGATCACTGGAAGGTTCCCAGTTTGTATAGCCGTAACCGCCTGTTCCGCCTTCCCAGGGGGCAGATTCGTAATAAACCAATTCGCCTTCCCGGTACCATAAAACACTCCACTGAACGCCGTTGAGCATATTATTGTAGCTGAAAGTTCCATAAAGCTGCCCCACCGGGTTTTCAAACTCTGTTGCTGGATCAACAGGTTGAAAGTTTTCGTCAATCTCCTGTGAGAATTGGATAAAACTGAATACTGCGTCTGGATTGGGAGTCACTTCACTTTCGAAATCCTCCTCGATATCCTCAGGAATACTTGGAGTACTGGTGATGGAGGGTGTGTCGGTAATCGTTGGTGATAGGGTAATTGTTGGCGTCAGGGTTATCGTTGGGGTCAGGGTGATGGTGGGCGTTTGCGTTGCAGTTGGTGAAGGAGAAATAAAATTATAAACAACCGGTTCAGAATAATTCAGGATTATCCACGCCAGCGGGATTAAAATAATTGCTGCAATGATCAACCGCCAACCTTTTACCATGCGATCATGCCGTTTGCGATAAAATGGTACTTTACGAGCCTTGAGGATATGGTTTATCCCAAGGATAGTGGTTATTAATGCTGCAATGCCCGTAATAATCGTGGCAGTCAGGACTGTGGAGCGAATGTCAATCTGGAGCATAAATCGGCTTTCCGTGTTGAAATCGAATTATAGCCCATTTTGGAGCTTACAATAAGCATAAAATGAGATAAAATTATTTAATCAAAAATTAAATATTAATGAAACTATGCCCCTAGAAAACGGTTATCTTTTAAATGAGCGCTATAAAATACATGACATCCTTGGACAGGGTGGGATGGGGGCAGTTTATCGCGCCACCGATGAAAATTTGGATGTTACGGTTGCTATAAAAGAAAATGCCTTTCTCTCTGAGGATTATGCTCGTCAATTCCGAAGAGAGGCAAAGGTTCTTGCTACCTTAAGGCATCCTAATTTACCCCGTGTTTTCGATTATTTTGTCATTGATCAACAGGGGCAGTACCTGGTGATGGATTACATTGAGGGGGATGACTTACGACAATGGATGAATAAAGAAGGGGTGATATCTGAGATTGAAGCCATTCAAATTGGGATTGAAATTTGTGACGCCTTGATCTATTTGCATTCCAGGGTGCCTGCCATAACCCACCGTGATATTAAACCAGGCAATATAAAGATTACACCGGATGGGGAAGTGATCCTGGTTGATTTTGGTTTGGTTAAAATCATCTATGATAAGGAAATGACCACAACTGCAGCGCGGGCAATGACACCCGGCTATTCTCCACCTGAGCAGTATGGTGATACCCCCACGGATCATCGATCGGATATTTTCTCACTGGGGGCGACTTTATATGCATCTCTTGCTGGTTTCCTTCCTGAAGACAGCCTGGCGAGAACAACCGGCAAGGCGGAATTAACCCCGCTCCGAAATTATAATTCTGAAGTTTCACCGGCATTCGCCGCGGTCATAGATAAGGCTCTGGCGCTTCGTTATCAAGACCGATGGCAATCTGCTTATGAACTTAAAGAAGCTTTACTGAAAATAAGAGCCGCGATTCCGAAGGAAAAATGGGTTAGTGATCGATTGGTCTTCATTGAAAATACAAAATTGAAACCTGGTTTAAATGGTTTTGAAGTTTCACAAAACAATAATTCAGCGAAAACTTCAACCAGTCATACCTCAAGTCGTTTAAAGAACTTCACACCGATTCTACTTGCTTTTTTCAGTATATTTGTTCTGCTGCTGTTGACATTGGGGGCATCATTAATTTGGCCAGAGCGCTTCGGTTCTGTTTTCAGTATTGGTTCTGAACAAAAAAGGACAAAAACGATAACCGTCATAGATGGTCAACCGCCAACCAGTCGTTCTACGGATTCTGGATCGATACAACCGACTGATGAGGGCCCATCTTTAAAACCTTCTGCAACCGATTTGGTTGTGGTTGAGGGGACAATCCAACCTTCCGACACACCGGTTGGTGGTGCTCAAGGGATGATAGCTTATGTTTCAGAGCGGACGGGGTTACCGCAAATCTGGCTGTTGGATATCGGAAAGGGTGAAAACAAGCAATTAACCCGCCTGGATGAAGGTGCTTGTCAACCTGATTGGTCGCCGGATGGAGAGCAGATTGTGTTTACCTCACCATGTTCTGGAAAGCGTTCTCGATATAATGGCGCCAGTTTATTCATTCTTGATACCCCCCCCCCCCCAAATTCTCTAGAAGGTGATTTTGATCCAGCCTGGTCACCCATGGGTGATTGGATTGCTTATACATCTTCAGTTAACGGCCAATTACAATTATTCAAAATCAATGTTCAGGATTTATCTGTGCTGAAACTTTCTGATGGGAAATACAATGATTTTGATCCAGCCTGGTCTTCAGGCGGGGGGCAGCTGGCTTTTATTAGAACGCGAGGTGTTGACCAGGTTTGGTTGATGGACTTTGATGGCAGTAACCCTGTTCAATTTACCCTGTCAGGCGAAATTGATAACAGTCATCCTTGTTGGTATTCATCTGAAAATTTGATGCTTTTCAGCCAGGTCTTGGGTTTAGGGAGCCCATCTACGCAAATTTTTGGCATGCGCATTGAGGATATTGGCAAGAACGAAGAATATCCGATTACACCCGCCGCTCAATCCGGTTATATTCCCTTGATGGATCATGTCGATGTTTCACCAGATGGTAAGCTGTTGGCATTTGATTACTGGTATTACAATGTGCTTTCAGATATTTACATCATGCGGTTCCCAGGCATTGATCTACGTCAACTGACGGATGATCCAGCAATGGATTATGATCCTGCCTGGCGGCCGTTATCTTAAGAAGACCCAAACCATATACGATTATTTCTTATAGGTTTTCCTGGACTTGTTGATTTTCCCCTCCAACCACACAAATTGAAATGCGTCCAATTCAAGATCCGCCGCCAATGAAACATCTTCACCTGTAACAATATCCTGGACTTCATCCCCGTCTTCAAATATATTCAATTTTCTATAAGAAACAGGCTGGGGGTCATCGCTGAAATTGTTGATAAACAAAACCTGTTTATCGCCAATTTTACGCAGGAAACCAAACACATGTGGGTTCCCTGTATAGATAAATTCAGTTTTACCACTGCTGAGGATGGGATTATGTTTCCTCAAATGGACTAATTTGGTAATGCCTTTGTAGGTTCTGCCCGGGATTGTGTCCGGCTGATCCCTTTTAGCGTATCTCTGGACATCGGCTTTAGGTCGATGGACCCAACGGCTGTCATCGGCTTTATCGGGATCCTGCTGATAATCATAATCGTTGAGCATGCCAACCTCATCCCCTAAATAAATCAGGGGGATACCGCCTATTGAAAAAATGATGTTGTGAATTAACAGGATCCGGCGGATTGCCAGTTCCACCTCCGCTTCCGTTTCTTCTTCAAGGGCTTTTTCCAAACCAGCCAAAGATGCTGTTGTCCCCGAAATGCGGGCGTCCTTTGTTTTTGGGTTTTCCTGGAAGGGTAAACCACGAGCAAAGCTGCCTTCAAAACGACCGGTGTAAAATGTATTTAAAAATTGCCGATGGTCGAAAGCATTCACCCATAGATCGGCGGCATCCTCATCAGAAAATGTCCACCCAATGTCATCATGGCAGCGAACATAATTAACCCAGGAACATTCCTCTGGAATTTCGAACCGTTTTTTCATGGAATAAAGTAAAAGGTTGACCTCACGGGTTGCCAGTGTGTTCCAAAGCAATGCCATCAGCAGGGGGTTGTAAGATATCTGACATTCGTTAGGATGGATATATTTGGCGACTTCATCCGGGTGGACGATGGCTTCGGATTTGAATATCAACGCTGGGGCAGCAATTCGTGCTATCTGGTTATATGCCTGGATTATGCTGTGGGCTTGGGGCAAATTTTCACAGCTTGTGCCTAGTTCCTTCCAAATAAATGCCACAGCATCAAGCCGGAGGACCTCAACACCCTGGTTGGCAAGGAATAACATTTCCTGTGCCATCTGGTTGAAGACTTCTGGATTTGCATAGTTCAAATCCCACTGGTTGGAATGGAAGGTTGTCCAAACCCATTGACCGATATCATAGAAAAAGGTGAAAGCCCCCGGATGTTCATCCGGGAATATTTCCCGCAGGTTCTTTTCATAGGCGTTGGGTATGGTGCGATCAGGGAACATTCGATAATAATTTTGGTAACGTTGTTCTCCTTGGCGGGCGCGCAGTGCCCATTCATGTTCATTTGAAGTGTGGTTGAATACGAAATCGAGCACAAGGCTGATCCCCTCTTCCCTGAGTTCGTCTGCTAAGGTGCGAAGATCATCCATCGTACCTAAATCTGGGTCCACTTCACGATAACTGCTAATTGCATACCCCCCGTCATTTTCACCTTCTGGCGATTTAAACAAAGGCATCAAATGCAGGTAGGTTAATCCCAATTCTTTGAAGTATGGAATTTTTTTACGAATTCCGGATAAATTCTCAGCGAAAAGATCGACGTAACAGACACCGCCAACCATACGATGGTCTTTAAACCAGTCGGGTTGATTTTCTCTCAGTTCATCGAGTTGTTTTAGAGACCCCGGCCTATTGATCCACGCTGCTGTAATCTCGTTTAACAGTGATTCTAAGTAGTAAAAGAAATCATATCGTTCACCATATAGATCCACCAGAATCTCAAAAAGGGGTTCAAAATTTCTGCGGACTCTTTCCTCGTACCTGGACCATTCTTTCGGATTGGATTTTTTGAAGCTTTTAAAATTATCAGAAAGCTTGGGAAGCAATCTCTCAAGAGATTTTTGAGCTTCATGCTTTGTGTCCAATGGTTGTTTTTCGGATGGATGTGCCATTTATAGACTCCTTGTAATATCAAAAAGCCGGCAGAGGTTATCAAAAATTCAGGGTTATATTCCGTGATTCAAGAAAAGCTTTTACTTCTTTTGCTGTTGGTAGTGCTGGGATGGCTCCCAATTGGGTTGTGGTAAGCGCACCGACGACATTGGCGTATAGGCAGATGTCTCTTATTAATTTTTCATCATTCAAAGCTTCAGGATTTTCGTTGATACCCTTCAATAACCCGGCCACAAACCCATCACCGGCACCAGTGGTATCGATTGCCTTGGTTTGAACCCCCTTAACTATCCCTTTAAATCCTGGCGTGAAATAACGGCAGCCCGCTTTTCCCATTGTGACCACTAATAATTTTAAATTTTCATGCCATAAGACGTCCACTGCATCCTCGATATCGTCCAGACCTGTCAGGAAATAAAGTTCTTCCTCGCTGACCTTTATCAGGTTCGCTTCCTGCCAAATGCTGAGCATGCCATCCTGGGCAGCATCTGCATCGGGCCAAAGTGCCAGGCGCAGGTTAGGATCGTAGGACACCAAAACGTTATTTAACTTAGCAGCCTCCAGGGCAGCGAGGGTGGCACTTCGTGATGGATCACAAATCAAGCTGATTGAACCAAGGTGAAATATATTTGCATTTTTAATGAGTTCATAGTCCACCTCATCCGGGGTGTAAAGCATATCGGCGCTTGGATGGCGGTAGAACATAAATTCCCTTTCGCCGTCGCCGTGTAATGACACAAAAGCCAGTGCTGTGCGAGCCTTGCTGGAAAATATTAACCCCTGGGTATTGACTCCTAAATTGCTCAGTGTTTTTTCTAAAAAATAGCCGAAGGGATCGTCACCAACCTTTCCCAGGAAGGCACAGGACGTACCCAATTTTGCCAATCCAGCAGCCACATTTGCTGGGGCACCACCCGGCGCTTTTTTAAAGGCTGGTGCTTCTATCAGGGAAACATTGGAAACAGTGGGGACAAAGTCGATCAATAATTCACCTAAGGTAATCACATCAATCATCTCAAGGTCTCCTGTTTAGATAAATGACAATCTGGTTGATAAGGGTTTCATTTTTATCGTTCTTGATTAGTATTTTTGGTATAGATATTGTAAATTATTTTTATAACGCATTCCGAACCTGAGAAGGAGGATTCTTTTTGAGGCTGATCAAGCGGCTCAGGTTGTTTGGCGTTCAATCACTTTTAATGGAAGTCGAACATGACGTACAGGACGATCTGGATTTTTTAGGCGTGATAATAAGATTTCAACAGCCAGCCGTCCCGATTCTTCAAGGGATTGACGAATGGTACTCAAGCCAACATAGTCAGCGATGTCCAGGTCATCAAAACCGAGGACTGCCAAATCTTTTGGCACTTGTAGCCCCAGCTCTCGAGCTTTATTGATCACACCTACTGCTTGCAAGTCTGTTGCAGCAAATACCGCAGTTGGCCGTTGGGGACTCTTTAATAGGGGCTCGATTTTCTCTTCAGCGTCTTTTACATCGTATTTGGCTTTGCAGATGAAATCCTGTGGAAGGGAAAATCCTTTCTTCGCCAGCCTATTCTGGAAACCCTGTAAACGAAGGGTGATGGGAAGGATGGNGTACTCACCCAATTCTGAGGTGTCCCCCAGGAACCCAAAGGTNTGATGGCCTTTACTGATCAGATACTCAGCTGCCATCTCCCCTCCAGCAAGGTCGTCAATCTCGACGGTATTCAAATCCTGACGTGGATATTCGATTAACACTGTCTCCAGGTCATGCTGCTTGAGTTTTGCTGCCGCTTCATCACTGACCCTTAACGAAAGGAGAATTAATCCGTCCAGGTGGGCGGTGAGCGGTAAGGTTGCCAAATAATGATTGAGGTGCTGCATCGATTCAACAGTGAAGATGGTCAGTTCATATTGGGTTGGCAAAAGCCCTGCAGCCACGCCCCGAAGCCGCTGAACAAAGGCGGGGGCTGTAAAAAATGGCGTCAGGACGCCAATCCGCGAAAACCCCTTCATTGCCCGGGCACGGGCTTCAGCTTTGGGCACAAAACTAAGTTGATCAATGGCTTCCTGGATCCGTTCTCGGGTGGCATCGCTGACATGAGGGTTGGCATTAATCACCCTTGAAACAGTTGATATGCTCACCCCTGCTTCTTTTGCAACATCATAAATGGTGGGTGGATTATTTGGTTTCATTTCCATAATGACAAACCTGTTATTTCTTGGAACTGCTTTCAGAAAAGTGCTTTCATGCCCATCCTAACATGATTTTGAAGGGGAGTCAAACAAAAGGGGTTTGAAAATTGTATATGAAAATGTTTTTTGATAGCAATTTAAAGCGAAAATATTTTTTGGTTTTTGCCAAGCCCCTCGCGTATAATCCATGTAACGATTTTGAAAATTTTACATCTAAATTATAAAGAAACAAGATTTAAGGAGGANTAAAAGAATGGAATATCGTCATTTAGGTAAGGCTGGTGTGAAGGTTTCTGAGCTTTCACTTGGCGCATGGGTGACCTATGGGCATCAGTTTGGNGTNGNAGAAGCNAAAGAAATTATGGCAGCCGCNTATGANGCTGGNGTTAACTTNTTTGATAATGCTGAAGCNTATGCCAGCGGNCAGGCNGANCTTATTATGGGNAAAGCNNTNAAAGAATTNGGNTGGGCTCGTAAGGATTACCTGGTCTCAACCAAGATTTTTTGGGGTGGAGAGGGACCGAATGANCAGGGTTTGTCNTATAAACACATCATCGAAGGTGTGAATAATTCTCTAAAACGGCTCCAATTAGATTATGTGGATTTTGTGTATGCCCATCGACCCGACCCTGAGACGCCCATTGAAGAAACTGTTTTTGCTTTCAACCAGGTGATCCAGCAGGGCAAGGCATTCTATTGGGGAACATCGGAGTGGTCAGCTGCGGAAATCATGCGGGCGACGGATTTTGCCCGCCGAAATAACCTCCGTCCGCCTTCAATGGAACAGCCTCAATACAATATGTTCCATCGTCAGCGGTTTGAAAAGGAGTATGCCCCTTTGTATAAGGAACTTGGATACGGTACCACAACCTGGAGTCCCCTTTACGGCGGGATGCTGACAGGAAAATACAATGAAGGAAAAATCCCAGAGGGCAGTCGAGCCGATCTGAGTGAATACGAATGGATGAAGAAACGTGTTCAGGACGAAAAGAAATTATCTGTTACACGGAAACTTTCGGAAGTTGCTGACGATTTAGGTGTTTCTATGGCCCAAATGTCTCTGGCATGGGTTCTGAAAAATCCAAATGTGAGCACCGTCATTACCGGTGCCAGCAAAATTTCCCAGGTTGAAGAGAACATGAAAGCTGTGGAAATTAAGGAAAAATTGACAGAGGATGTTATGGATCGAATTGAGAAGATCATTGAAGTGGTCGAAGAATAAGGAAGTCTCAATTTGCTTAATTAAGGGTTGCTTTGATTGGCAACCCTTTTTCTCATTAATTACATCACATTTTTTTTGATTCTCAGGCAGAGACTTTGATTAGGTTTTGATTCGAGTTAAAATAAGTAGATACGGCATCCATTCTATAGAAAAAGGACTGCAGCTTATGCCCCCAGTTTTATATCTCCTTGACGGTCATGGTTTGGCTTACAGGGCCTATTACGCCCTCACGGCTGGTGGAACACGCACCAATGCTTTCCAAACCAGCAGTGGTGAACCAACAGCCGGTGTTTATGGCTTTACAAGCATCCTCCTGCGTATTTTTGAACAGGAAAGCCCCGATTACCTGGCGGTAGTTTTTGATAAAGGGAAAACCTTTCGGCACGAGATTTTTGATGACTACAAAGGCACCCGTGCGAAAATGCCGGATGATCTGAGATCCCAGGTGGAGCGGATGCGAGAAATTGTTGATGCCTTTAATATCCCGCGCCTGGAGATGGAAAATTTTGAGGCAGACGACGTCATCGGCAGTGTGGCTCGTTGGGCTGCAGAAGAGAAGGGTTTAGGCGTCAAAATCATCACCGGCGATAAGGATTTACTGCAATTGGTCACAGACAGAGTGATTGTCAACCTGGCTGGTGCGAAGCTTTCAGATGCAAGAGATTTCTTTCCCGAGGATGTTAAAAAGAAGCTGGGTGTGCTGCCTAAAAAAGTTGTGGATTTCAAAGCGCTGTGTGGTGATTCATCCGACAATATTCCTGGTGTAAAAGGTATTGGAGAAAAAACGGCTGTCAAACTTCTGGATGAATATGGGGATCTGGATGGGATTTTTGAGCATATTGACGAGATATCTGGAAGGGCAAAATCTGCCCTTGAAGGGAGCAAGGATGTCGCTTACCTCAGCCAGAAATTATCCCGGATTGTAACAGACCTGGATGTGAAATTGGATCTTGAACAGGCGCGCATCGATCGGTTTAATCCCAGGGCTGTCGAAGACCTTTTCAGACAATTGGAATTCCGAACACTAACGGATCAGTTAAATCAACTGGTAGGGAAGATGAAACCCATTATGCCCCAGGGTGAAGAACAAATGGACTTGTTTCCCCAGGGAGATCAAAAGGACATTGCGGAAGAGGATACAGGAATCATAAAAACAACCATCGTAGATACCCCGGAGGCACTTGCCGACCTTGTTGCAGTTCTTAGTAAAGCAAAGATGATCGCCTTTGACACGGAAACCACAGATACGGACGTGATGCGAGCTGAGCTGGTTGGCATTTCACTGGCGGTCAAAAAAGATCACGGCTACTATATTCCTGTGGGGCATGAAAAGGGGAAGCAGCTCTCTCTCACTGAGGTGATTGATGCCTTGTCGGATCCCATGATGGATCCTGATATTCCCAAAGCGGGGCATAACCTGAAATATGATTACCTGGTTTTAAAACGGGTTGGTTTGATTGTTTCACCGCTCTCATTCGACACGATGATTGCTGAATGGTTGATCAACCCTGCTTCCCGTAATCTCGGCCTTAAAAACCTGGCATGGGTGCGCCTGGGATACGAGATGACCCATATTGAAGAATTGATTGGGAAGGGACGAGCTCAGAAAACCATGGACAGGGTACCAATATCAGAAGCGGCGGGTTATGCTGCAGCGGATGCTGCCATATGCCTGCGATTGATACCCCAGCTAAAAGAGGAACTCCAACAGCAGGAAGCGGAAGAACTTTTCAGAACGATGGAAATGCCCCTGGTGCCGATCCTTGCAGCCATGGAAGAGACAGGGATTAAATTGGACAAGAAATTTTTTGAGAATTTCTCCCATGAGTTAGAAACACGCCTGGGTGAAATTGAATCAAGGATTCAGAAAGCTGTTGGTTATGAATTTAACCTGAATTCCACCCAGCAGCTTTCCCAAGCCTTATTTGAAGATCTGGCGCTGACACCTCCTGACCGCAGCCGTAAGACTGCATCAGGCTATTATTCAACGGCAGCCTCCGTCCTGGAAGGGATGATCGGGCAGCATGATGTTGTTGATTGGGTGCTGGAATACCGGGAGCTTGAAAAACTCCGTTCGACTTATGTTGATTCCCTGCCGGAGCAAATCAACCCCAAAACGGGACGGATTCATACATCTTTCAACCAGACAGGTACCGTTACCGGGCGGATTGCTTCCTCCGATCCGAACCTGCAAAACATCCCCATCCGAACGGAGATAGGGCGGCGGGTGCGTAATGGATTCATCGCCAGTGAAGGCTGGCAGCTGTTGGCAGTGGATTACTCGCAGATTGAACTGCGGATTGTTGCACACATGTCACAGGATCAGGCAATGCTGGCCGCTTTCAATGCCGGGCAGGATATCCATGCCACCACAGCAGCAGCAGTCAACAATATTGATATTGATCAGGTGACACCTGAAATGAGGCGGCATGCAAAGGCGATCAATTTTGGCCTCATTTACGGCATGAGTGCCTATGGTTTGACCAATGCGACAGACCTGACCCTTGCTGAAGCCGAAAACTTTATCAAGACTTATTTTGAGAAATTTCCCGGGGTGAAGGGGTACCTGGATGGGATTCGTGAAAAGGCTGCAGAGCAGGGTTTTGTGGAAACGCTGTTGGGTCGACGGCGTTATTTTCCCAATCTTCAGCGTGGTGCCAGTTATGCCATCCGCCAGCGAGAAGAACGTGAGGCGATCAATGCACCCATTCAAGGTACAGCAGCAGACATCATCAAACTTGCCATGCTCCAATTGCCAGATGAAATCAATTCTGCCGGGTTGGAAGCAAGGATGCTGCTCCAGGTTCATGATGAATTGATTTTTGAAGTATCAAAAGAAGAACTAAAAGAGGCTGTTGAAATTGTTACCCGGGTAATGGAAAATGCCTATAGCCTGGATATTCCGCTCAGTACGGAAGCCAAGACGGGTCCAAGCTGGGGAGAGATGGAAAAACTTTAAATCATCTATCTTTTCCTGATGATTAATCGTGCTCGTGCCGGTGATGGAGATCTGGCCAATGGGGATGGCTGTGTTCTAAAGTTTGATGTTCATGCTCATGGCTGTGCCTAAATGTTTCACCTTCATGATCTGAGTGAAAATGACTGTGATGTTCATCAGGATGATAGTGCATGTGAGTGTGGAATAACGGTTGGTGGATGTGAGCATGGGTGTGGCTTTCCTGGAATAAGATCAGAACCGAAATTAGGAACAGGAAAAATGCGGCAATCTGGAATACCGAGAAGGATCCGCCGAGTATTAATGAAAATACAAGTCCAAAGAAGGGCGCGCTGGAAAAGATTAGTTGTGAGCGGGTTGCTCCTAAATTTTGGGCTGAAGTGATGTAGAGCATGATTGAGAAGCCGTAGGAAAAGGCACCCAAGCCCAATCCCGCAGCGGTATTCAATGCGTTGGCTTGAAATAAGCCCAGAAATAGACCTAGTGTGAGGTTCACAGATCCTGCAACAAGGCCCTTCCAAAATGTACTTTGAGCGGGTGAGATGCCGTCAATCAAGGCTGTCAGGTGATTATCAATCCCCCAGCAGATACAGGCTAGCGCAATCAATCCAGCCGCTTTAAATCCAGCTGCACCACCTTCTACAGCAAGCAGCGTCGAAGCACCCAAGATGCCTAAACTTGCCAGCCAGCCTTTTTTTGACAGA